>WLWE01002057.1_pt1 | contig 13583 bp, 10 predicted proteins | sample 6718301 | NCBI WGS metagenome assembly WLWE01 (sample SAMN12718691, study PRJNA515312) | sponge metagenome | isolation source: marine sponge | host: Mycale hentscheli | place: New Zealand: South Island, Marlborough, Capsize Point | collected 2003-05-01 | reverse complement strand
AGTGGCTGTGCCACGGCTTCTAGCTCAGTGTCGGATATCCATCCTTGCCGCCACGCGATTTCCTCGACGCACCCGATCTTTGTTCCGGTGCGGTCTTCCATGACCCGCACAAATTCACCTGCATCCTGCAACGTTCGAAATGTGCCGGTGTCAAGCCATGCGGTTCCTCGCTCCAAGACAGTGACGGCCAGGGATCCTGCGTGGAGGTAGTGGTCGTTGACTGCGGTGATCTCTAACTCCCCGCGTGCGCTGGGCGTGATTGATTTGGCGACGTCCACAACAGTCTCGTCATAGAAGTACAGACCTGGCACGGCGTAGTTGCTGCGGGGAGACTCTGGTTTCTCTGCAATCGACAGAACACGACCCGACTCATCAAACTCCACGACTCCATAGTCAGACGGATTGGCCACTTCGTAAGCGAAAACATGGCCTCCCGTGACGTCATTCAATTCCGACAAGTGGCGTCCCAGGCGAGGCCCGTAGAACAGGTTGTCTCCAAGGATCAATGCCGCCCCATCGCCGTCGAGAAATTCCTCTGCGATGAGGAACGCTTGAGCGAGGCCTTCCGGTCGTGGTTGTATCGCGTAGGAGATGGATATCCCCCACGGTGCGCCATCGCCGAGTAGTCGGGAGAAGGCCGCGGCGTCTTCGGGGGTCGTGATGACCAGAATCTCTTGGAGGCCGGCGGCCATCAAGGTGGCGAGAGGGTAGTGGATCATGGGCTTGTCATAGACCGGCAGTAGTTGCTTGCTCACGCCCATGGTGATTGGCCACAGACGACTGCCGGTGCCGCCAGCCAAGATGATGCCTTTCACGTTGTCAGGCTATCGCTTCCGACTTGGTATCAGTCCTCGAAGTGATCCGCGGGCCTTGGACCACTTGTCGGTTTCCACTATCAGGCCGCCAGCCTGATTAACCAGCACCCTGCGCAGTGTTCGAAATGCGTGCCGTGGCGATTGACGGAACTCCGACGGAAAAAGTGCCAGCCTGTTGCGAATCATCGATGTTCTGCGTTCAGGTGAATGCCCGGTGAGGAAAACCGGATTGCGTCCTGTGATGGTGACCGGCTGGGCGGACCCGATTCGGTGGTTGATTTCTAGGTTCGCGACGGTAGCCACCACCAGACCTGCTTCACGCAGGCGAAGGCACGCGTGAGCATCCACTGCGTCCATACCAAGAGCTTCGTTGAAGCCGCCGAAGGCGATGATGGCGTCGACGTTCCAAAGGGTGCCGGACTGGACGATCTCTTCCGTGCTCGCGACATTCATTCCCTGACAGTCGAGTGCGTGGCCGGGGTAACGCATGGACGCACCCGCAATATTGACTGATCCGGCTCCGAGTGCTCCTAGGGGCACCTCACACGCACTGAGCCTGCGCGCGGCCTCGATCAGCGTTGTTACATACCCAACCGGCACGTCGGTGTCTTGATCGACGGTGAGTAGCCACGTGCATCCGGCATCGCGCGCGACGGTGAGGCCATCGTTCAACCCGCGACCAATCCCCGCGTTCGTCGTATGTTTGATCACGTCTACCCCCGGCAAGGCTCCGACCCGCCTCAGCGGCCCGTCACTAGTGCAGGGGCTGGCGTCGTCCACCACAAGAACCGGGCATTGCGAAGAAAGACCTGCGGCCAGGTCCAGAAGCGTCGATTCGGGCGTGAAGGTTGGAATCACGCAATACACGTCGCCTGGCACGATTGCAGCCTATCCGTGGGGCTAGGCTGCTCTGGGTCGTGAGAACGACAGACGGCACCCCCTTTATTCGCGAGGTGGAATCACGTGACGGAAGCCCGACGAGCGCTCATTACTGGAGTGACCGGCCAAGACGGCTCGTACATGGCCCAGCAGCTACTGGACAAGGGCTATGAAGTTCACGGACTTGTCCGGCGGTCCAGCACGTTCAACCGCGGTCGCATCGATCACCTGCACCACGATGAACATCTGCCGAGAAAGAATCTGCATCTTCATTACGGCGACGTGACCGATGCCGCGCGCATGCATCAACTCGTATCCGAACTTCGACCGCACGAGGTCTACAACCTCGCCGCGCAATCTCATGTCCGCGTGTCGTTCGACGAGCCCCTGTACACGGCGGGAGCGACGGGGATCTCTACGTTGAATTTGCTGGAAGCCATCCGAAGTGTGGACACGAGTATTCGCTTCTATCAGGCCAGCACAAGCGAGATGTTCGGGGCGAGCCCACCCCCTCAGAACGAAGATACACCGTTTTATCCACGTAGTCCGTACGGCGCCGCAAAGGTGTACAGCTACTGGATCACTCGGAATTACCGCGAGGCGTACGACATGTTCGCGGTCAACGGGCAGCTGTTCAACCACGAGTCACCTCGTCGGGGAGAGACGTTTGTAACCCGCAAGATCACTATTGGGGTGGCCAACATCGTCCAGGGTGAGCAATCCGAATTATGGATGGGCAACCTCGATGCCGTCCGCGACTGGGGCTACGCTCCGGAATACACCGATGGCATGTGGCGAATGCTGCAAGCAGACGTCCCTGAGGACTTCGTCCTTGCTACCGGCACTGCTTATACGATCCGCGATTTCCTCGCCCTCGCCTTCGAGCACGTGGGTCTTGATTGGCAGGAATACGTCAAATTCGACGCAAAGTTTCTCCGGCCGACCGAGGTCGATGAGCTCATCGGTGACGCGTCGAAAGCCAAGGAGCGATTGGGCTGGGAAGCGACGGTGCTGCCACCAGAATTGGCCAAGGTCATGGTGGATGCAGACATCGCTCGCCTAGGAGGCGCCCCCGAAGGTCAGTTTTAGGCTCGCGTATGCGCGTACTGATCACCGGTGCGGCGGGACAAGATGGCACCATCCTCGCCACGCAGCTTTCTCGCGAGAATCACGATGTCCTCGGCTTGATCAAGCCAGGAACTCCGCACTCCCGGCTTCGTCGGTACGTCCCCGACATTCAGATCGCAGAACTAAACTTGGAAAACTTCAACGCAATAGGTGGCGTGGTCAGAGATTTTTCCCCAACCCACATCTACAACTTCGGCGGATTCACGGCTCCAGGTGAGTCATGGGGTCATGAAGATGAGGTTCAACGAATCAATGTCGATGCGGTGGCGGAACTATTGAGCGCAGCAGGCCGACTTAGTCGTCCTGCTCGGTTCTTTCAAGCCTCTAGTAGCCACATTTTCGAGGGAACGGACCGCTCACCGCAGGATGAGACCTTCGAATTATCCCCCAATAGCCCCTACGCCCGTTCCAAGGCAGAGGCGCTCCAAGCCGTGCGACAGGCGAGAGAGGACGGGCTTTTTGCCGTTTCCGGAATCCTCTACAACCACGAATCTCCACTGCGAAGTGACCACTTCGTCACCCGCAAGGTCACTCGTGCGGCGGCCAGAATCGCCGCGGGATTGCAGGAAACCCTCGAACTCGGAGATATTGAAGTAGCCCGAGATTGGGGTTGGGCGCCGGACTACGTCCAGGGCATGCGGCTGATTCTCGAGGCCGAGACTCCTCATGACTATGTGTTGTCAACGGGCATCTCCCACCGGCTCTCGTTTTTCGTCGAGAAAGCCTTCACTGCGGCGGGTGTTGGTGATTGGCGAGAACGGGTTGTCACGTCGAGCGCCCATCACCGGGTCTCGGATACGAACAAGATGGTGGGCGACTCGCGTGCGGCATACCTCAACCTGGGGTGGCGCCACACCGTCGACTTCGATGCAATCGCGACCGCGATGGTGGGCAGTGATCGGACACTTCTCAACGACCCCACTCATTTGTGGCAAGGCTTCTGATGAAGATGGCCATTGCGTGACGTAGTGATGCAGACGACGAAGATCACGGCAAGTAGGCGCCTAGATGTCCAGGGATTGAGGGCGCTTGCTGTTTTGGTGGTGGTTCTCTTCCACGCTGGGTTGCCAGTCCCTGGTGGCTTCATCGGAGTCGACATCTTCTTTGTCATCTCTGGGTTCGTCATCACTCAGCTTCTTGTTCGTGAAAGAGAAATGAACGGCCGTGTTGATCTTCGGCGCTTCTACCTTCGCCGGTACAAACGATTGACTCCAGCTCTGGGCTTGATGGTTGCAGTTGTCATGCTCGTCATGATTCCGCTGGGATCACCACTCGGCCAACAGGGATTGGCGGCCGAAACGGGTATCGGCGCACTCCTCCTGGTGGCCAATTTCGTCATCGCATCATCAACGGGCGGCTATTTCGACCTTCGCGCAGAAACTAATCCGCTCTTGAATACCTGGTCTCTGTCGGTAGAAGAGCAGTTTTACATTGTCTTTCCGATTCTTCTGATCGGTGCGCTCAGTATTGCCAAGAGACGTGGCCGGATGCCCGTGGTCGTGATTGCGCTGGTCACAGTTCTCTCGCTTGGTGCAACTTTGCTGACATCACGGGGGTATGAGTTTGATGGACCGCTCCAATACCTGGTCGGCTTCTACGGCCCACTGGCGCGCGCTTGGGAGTTTGGCATTGGGGCGTTGCTGGTGTTCATACCAAGGCGAGCTGTCAGTCGGTTCGTTTCCGAGGGAAGTGCATGGCTTGGGATAACCATGGTTCTTGCCTCCTTGTGGATCATCACACCGAGCACTCCGGGCCCCGGTGTCCGCAACCTCATCCCGGTTCTGGGAACAGCGCTGGTTATCTGGAGCGGTCAACGTCCCACTCTTGTTGGCCGACTGCTCTCACATCCTGGACCCGTTGCGCTCGGGGATGTGTCGTATTCCTGGTACCTGTGGCACTGGCCCGTCATTGTCATCACCGTCTCGGTCTTCCCCGATGTGCCGCTGCTGCCCGTCATTGCTGCCCTCGCGTCACTAATTCCGTCGTATCTCTCCTATCGATGGGTCGAAAATCCGTTGCGATATCGATCGATCGACACCCGTGGTGGGTGGGGACGGCTCATCACGGTGAGTACCGGTGTTCCCATTCTTTTATCCATGTCCGTACTAGTTCTGAATGCGCAGAGTTTCTGGTCACCGGCGGTGGTCTCGGCTCGAGCGTCCACCGACCCCCACGTGGACTCCGTTCGAGGATGCGCAATCGACGTTCCACTCGATGAGATCCCTTGGGATGAATGCACGTGGAATACGGAAGCCTCAGGCGTACCGATCTATCTGTTCGGCGACTCTAACGCTGGACAGTTCAGCGACACTGTCCTGCAAGTAGCCAAGGAAACGGGGAGGCCCGTGACGGTCCTGGCCGCCAACGGTTGTCCCTTTATGGATGTCCGTGATTTTGGGGAGCCAGATTCCAACACATGTGCAGAATATGTGAGCACGGTGCTCCAGGAAATGACTGAACGGCCACGGGGGACAGTCCTCATTGCTTCGTCCGCTTTGCCATGGACGCCGGCGGAATTTGCTGACAAAGGCACGTTCGAGACAGGTGACCCTGGACCGGATCCCGATTATCTCGCCAGTGTTCTGTCAGCAAGTGTCGTTGCTCTTCAGTCCGAGGGTCATGACGTGGGACTGCTGCAGATCCTTCCTCACTTCTCACGTGACCCGTATGTGTACGACCCTGCAGGGTGCGGCCTCATCGACACTGTCACGGGTAGTTGCAATATCCGTATGCCCAGGGGGTTCGCCGATCAGATGCAGGCTGACATGATCTATGTGTACCGGTCTGCTGCCGAATCGGCGGGAGTTCCGCTGCTGGACTTGCGCGGACAAATATGTCCGCAACAAGTCTGCTCGACGTTGGAAGGTGAGAGATTTCGCTACCGGGACGGTGGACACATCTCTGTGGAGGAGGGCCTCGCGTTGACTCCGTTCTTTGAAGAGTTCCTGGAGGAGGACTAGTGGATCTCTTCGTCAAGTGATGGCCTCCGTACTCTGTGCAAGTGACACCCGGGGACATTGACCAGGAGCACGGCCGCAAATACCGGCCAGCTTGGTTCAGGAACGTGGCGCGTCATTACGCGAAGGTGGTGTGGGCTCGACTCCCTGGGTCCCTGAAGGCGCCCACCGTGAGGCGACGCCATATCCGGCACGTGACAGAGCAGATGTCGACGTGGATCCACCCGGCTTATCTCGGTGATCAGAGCTACTCCTGTGATTGGTTGAAACACATCGATGAGCGCCCTCGAGGCTGGCCCGAGATTCCGTCAGCCGTGCTTGACAGCACCACGTGGGGCGAGGGTGAGTTGGCGATAGCCCAGGAGTGGCTAGCGGCAGGGCCGTGGGACTCCGATGAGTTTCTTGAGGCGCGATTAGACAACCACGACGACGAATTAGGCCGAACCGTCGCCGCGCTGCGACTTCGGTCGACACTCGCATCGATCCGCCGAGCACGTAGTCACAAGGCAGACAACCCCTCGCGAGGCTCACGCATCGCGATTGATGCGCGAAGTCTTCAATCAACGGCCTACGGCACTCGAGGCATTGGGCGGTTTGCTGCATCCGTCGTGCTCGCAACGAGAGCCACGGCAGGAGATGATCGAGTGACGTTGATTGTTGACCGTGGGCTCGATCCACTTCCCGAGACGATCGCAGGCACCTGCGAACAGGTGTCACGAATACGCAACGCCGGCGAGTTTGCTCTGCTGCTGCAACCATCGCCAATGACACACTCACCACGGCCACTCATTCCGCTTCTGGCAAGCAACTGCGACTCGTGGGCGCTTGTCTTCGACTTCATCCCGCTGCATTACCCGAGTGTCTACGCGAACAATCCGGCTGCTCGAGCCGAGTACGCAGAGAGGCTTGAAGCTCTGCGCCTCTATCGGCACTTTTCAGCCATCTCCCACGTGGTCGCTGATGAGGTGTCCCGCGTCTTGCCTCTGTCGGATTCGCAAGCCCAAGAGGTCTCCGTCGCCTGGCCTAATGCCGTCCAACACGGTGGTACGGGAGACTTCATCGAGAGCCAGCGACACGGACCGATAGTCGTGATGACCGGCGACGAGCCGCGCAAGAACACCTTCGGTGGCTTGGCGGGCGTCGCGGCCGCCACATCGGAACAGGCCTCCCGAGACGTGGTGGTGCTGGGCATGGCTGGCCAAGGTGTGCGCGTCCACCACTGGTCCATCGCTGCCGCCATGCGACCGGGAGAGGCGGTAACAGCCGAGCGCATCACCGACGAGGAGATGACCGAGTTGCTGTCGAGTGCACGCTGCGTGGTGGTGCCCTCCTTCGACGAAGGACTCTCTCTCCCGGTGATCGAAGCGGTGCGAGCCGGCGCACCGGTGGTGGCAAGCGATATTCCCGCTCACGTCGAATTGATCGGGCGCGGTGATTTTCTCGCCGACCCCACCAGTCCCGCCGACATGTGTCGGGCCATCCGGACGGTGCTGCGTCGACCAGAGATATGCCGCAGTCAGCACTCAATGCTTGAAAGACATTCCCACGGTTCCCTGGAACAGCACGTGAGCGACCTGGTGAACTCTCTCCCAGAACACAGTCAAGGCGACGCGCACACCCACCGATCCGTGGAATATCGTGCGGCAGGCGATCGACTACGGATCGCATTCGCCACTCCGTGGGCTCCGCAGGCATCGGGCGTGGCGGATTTCTCGACAACGATCGGCATCGAGTTGGCGAGAGTGTGCGACGTGACGGTGTTCACCACGAGTGACGCCCGTGTTCAGGAGTCGCTACCGGCGGGGATTGAGATTGACCATCGAAACGTCGATGAACTTATCGCCGATCCTGACCAAGCAGACAACTTCGATGCCGTCATCGCGGTTATCGGAAACTCACACTTTCATCTTCCATTCGTTCAACTCACCGAGGTCGTCGACGCGATGGTCGTCGCGCACGACACTCGGATGGTGGAGTTCTACCTGTCCCTACGTGACCGACACGGTGTGCAAGATGTGATGCTGCGTGGCCCAGGATCAACGCAAGGGGGGCTGAACCCGGCACTCGATGATCAGATCGCTGACATGAGGCTGCTGCAAAACACCGCCTTCTGGGAAATCGCGCTTAGGAGTGCACGCCTGGTGATCCACTCGCCGGTATCTGCACCTCGAATCGAGCACGAGACGGGTGTGGCACCGGTCGTCCTCCCCTTTGCCAATCAGCGCATCCCGGAAGCTGTTGGTGATGACGTGCGCCGTGATGCCCGCTCCCGTCTGGGATTCGATCGGTGGAGCCCCGACTCCGTGCACCTTGCATCGTTTGGCTTTATAGACATCCGAACCAAGCGGAGCGATCTCGTTGTCGAGGCGGCCGCCTGGCTAGCGCAGTGGGGACGCAGGGTGGTGGTGCACCTCGTGGGGTCGGCTAACGCCGAACTCGAGCGCGAATTGCGAGACCGCGCACGTGACAGCGACATCTCTGATATTCACGTGACAGGTTTTGTCGATGAGCGGACCTTCCGGGACTACCTGTGTGCCGTCGACGCAGGTGTGCAGCTGCGGATCAGTCCTCTTCTCGGGGTCTCTGGACCACTGTCAGACCTGTCTGCGTTCGGCACCCCTGCGGTTGCTAGCGAAGGGTTATGTAGGGACGTCGGCGCCCCGGAATACATCACGCCGGTGCCCGAGACGGCAAGTCCCGTGCAGATCGCTGAGGCCCTCGAAGCATGTATCGACAATCCGTGGCCGATGGATGCTCGTGAAGGGGTACGGCAGACCTATCTTGCGGCGATGTCTCCAGCCGGCTACGCGCAACAACTTCTGGACGTAGTGCGGGGTGACCGATGAGCGAGGTATTGGGCGTTGTGCAGGCGCGCATGTCGTCATCGCGTCTGCCGGGGAAAGTGCTCGAACCCATTCTGGGTCAGCCCATGATCCTTCGACAGCTGGAACGACTCACGCGGTGCTCGAGCCTGTCCGGCATCGTTGTCGCCACCTCAACGGACAAGCAAGACGATCAACTTGCCTCGGTGGTGCAGGACGCTGGATGGACGGTGATTCGGGGACCACAGGACGACGTCCTTGCACGTTTCGTCACGGTAGTCGAGGAACAGTCGGCTGTCGCGGTTGCACGCCTCACAGCTGATTGCCCGCTCATTAGCCCAACAGTGGTCGACGAGGTTGTTCGGACCTATGTGTCTGCGAATGTCGACTATGTGTCCAACACGCTCGAGCCGACGTACCCCGATGGATTAGACGTGGAAGTTGTCCGCACTGAGGCGCTCGTGCGCATCGCGGCGGAAAGTACAGATCCGCATGAGCGAGAGCATGTGACGTTGGGTCTTTACCGCAGGCCCGATCAGTTTCGAATCCAGTCATTCACCGATCCCGCAGGGCGAAATCATTCAAACTTGCGGTGGACAGTAGACAATCCAGAGGATCTTGTGTTCGTTAGAAATATCTACTCCGCTCTGGGGTCAACTCAACCACTCTTCGACTACGACCACATCCTGCGATGGCTGGAACACAATCCACAGTTGACGAGAACGTCGGACGATGCCCCCCGGAACACAGCTCTGGATGGCCTAGACACGGGAGTCATGCGGCATCCGGGAAACCGGGGTGGGCTGAACGATGATGGGAGCGCACGATGATCACCGTCGGCATGGATCTCGAACAATTCCTTGAGGATCCGTTCGGCTCGGGAATCCAGCGAGTGCTGCAGCAATTGACCCTTCATTGGCCTGCGTCGGACGTTGGTGCACTCTTCGCTATCCCTCATGGTGACCACTTCGTCGTCTTGGACCGAAGTCAAGCCCAGGAGATCCTGTCTCTTCCTTTCACGATGACGAGAAGTGAAGCAGAAGAGCGAGGCCTGGCCGCCCACGTGCGGGATGTGCTCGATTCCCTGGATGTGCGCCGCCTAACCGCGGCTGAACTTGTCGACAGCCTGGATGTCTGGTGTCTGCCTGAGGTTTCCTACCTACCCTCGGTCCTTGACCGCTTCGAACAGTTCGCCGAGCAGTTGCCAACGGTGATGATCAGTTACGACATCTTGCCGATGACCCAGGCGCAGAACTATCGAATTCCCCCGTGGGCGGCAGCGAACGCGAGCCGCTACTTCCGAATCCTGACACGAGCCGGCGGACTCCTCTGCATCTCGGATTTTGCCCGTGAGTCCATCATCGAACGCTTGCGTCGGGATCCAACGCTTCCCTTTGCGGTTGCTCACCCGGGAGGTGATCACCTGGATCCGGCGCGAAGCGTCGACGTCACTCGTCGACCGGGGCCGGTTCGATTCCTCCGCCTCGGCACCATGGAAGCCCGCAAACACCCCCAAGAAATCACCGCCGCATTCCAAGCGGTGAGGAGCGAAGGGGCCGATATCGAACTCGCGTTTGTCGGGGCGCCGTCGACCTCCGATTTCGGAATCAATGACGACATTGCTCGTGCCGCTCGGGACGACGCAGCGCTGACGTGGATGACAGATGCCTCAGATGCCGACGTGCAACGACTTATCGACGAGGCAGATGTCTTCTTGTCCTTCGGGATTGAAGGGTTCGGAATCCCGGTGGTGGAAGCGGTTCGTCGCGGAACACCGGTCTTGTTCGGTGGCACCCAACCGGCGGCCGAGGCTCTGGTGGGTGTGGGGGCAATCGACGTAGGTGGAGATGACGTGGCTGCCATTTCTCGCAGTCTTCGTGACTACGCCTCGCCCTCATCTGTGCAGACCATCACCCGGGCAGTGGAACCACTGCGGGTTCCACAGTGGCGCGATTTTGCTCAGGGATTACAGGATGTCGTTGCGCAGGTCACGCGACGCTGACCCGTCGAAGCAGGCTGGTTAATCGAGGAGAATTGCCAGACCAATCGGCACGCGAACGTACCTGTGCCATGGCTTGATCAATGGACTCGTCCACGTCAGCGTCGGATAGAGCTGTGGTGAGGGCCTGTTTCAAGGCTCCGACGTCACTCAGCGGGAAGATGCCTCCAGTCAGGCCCGCGTGGACCCACTCTCGGTTCCCAGGAATGTCGGATACCAGAACGGGAGTCCCGCACGCCATGGCCTGAAGAAGTGTGACGGATGAGCCGTCGGTCTCCGAAGCACTCACGTACAGATCACTTCGTCGCAGCCATGCGGCCAGTTCACTCTCGGATACTCGGCCGAGAAAGAGCGTGTGATCTCCTGCGCCAGCCCTCATCTCCTCGGTAAGTGGACCGTCGTTCAGCACCACGAGGTACACGTCGTCGTTCATGAGACTCCGGGTTCTCTCGAACGCGGTGACGATGTCTCCGACTCGGTATAGGGGCTCGTGCGACCGCGCCGAGAGCACCACGCGGGAGTTCATTGGCAATCCGGGATGCTCTGCTCGTGGACCTGCGGGGTCGAACAGATCGAGGTCCACTCCCCAGGGAATGAGTTCGATGCGGTCACGCGAGACACCGAGGTCCTCTGCGATTGACCGTGTGGGTTCAGAGTCCACGATCAGCCCTGCGAGGCCGACCATCCATGAGAGGTCGGAGTTGCTTTCATCATCTGCCATTTCGTGAAGGTCGAAACCCCATGACAGTCCAACCAGAGGAACATCGAGGCCGACGAGGTGCGAGGTGCACGTGGTGAGGGGTCCGGCAACAATGATGTCGACTCCAAGTTCCGTCGTAAGTGACATCACTCGACTGTGTGCCTCGCGGCCTTCCGGATCGACTCGCAGGGGTGTGACGGTGCAGCCGGATGACCGCATTGCCTCGATCCAGCGATCGTCATGCACGCCGTTGGTGTGCGACACATAGAGCACATGCATGGCCGGAACTCCGTCAGACACCGGAGAGATCGTTCCAGCCGATCTCCTGACCCGTCACGACGTCGACCGTCAACACTCGACCGACCACGTCGCCCACGTCATGTGCCGGAACGGCTTCACGAGGGGCAGGTCGCAGCACGTCGAGATCCGACCGTTGAAGTGTCGTGCCGGCGGGAATATCGCGGGAGGCCCGAACACATCTGCGTTGCAGGACCACGGTGGTGCCCTCGTTGCGTTCGACCTTCTTCAGCCCGTCACCAAGAGATGACTCGAGTTCACGGGCTGCGTCCACCATGGCGCGCCACGTGTTGGGGTCCATAGAGAAGCCGTGGTCCGGACCTTCGCGGGACGTGTCATCGGTGAAGTGCTTCTCGACCACTCGGGCTCCGAGGGCCACCGCTCCCAGCACGGTCGCGTGCCCTGGAGTGTGGTCGGACAATCCGAGGACGGCGTCTGGATATCTGCGGGAATACTCCGTGAGCACTCGAAGGTTCACGAAGCCGAGATTGTCGATGGACCCGGTGTAGTTCGTGTTGCATTGCATGAGCGAGAAGGGAATCTCTGCGGCGCGGACAACCGCCACGGCTCGATCCACGTCATCGATCGTCGAAGCACCGGTCGCAATGATCACGGGCTTGTTTTTCGCGGCGATGTGCTCGAGCTCTTCGATCCAATTGATGTCGCCCGATCCGACCTTGTAGGCATTCACGTATGGATCGATGTGGTCTACAGCGTCCAGGTCGTAGGGAGCCGACATGAATTCGATGCCAATATCGTGAGCGTGCTCGGCTAGATGCTGCGTCCACTCCCAGGGCAGAGACGCGTCTTGATACACCTCGAATACTGATTTTCGCCAGCCCGCCTGGTGGTCGAGTGGGCTTCCGAGATTACGAAATCCGTAGTCGCTGACGATGTGAGGGGCGCGAAAGTGCTGGAACTTCGCGCAGTCGGCCCCGGCCTGCTTGGCAAGGCTCATCAGATCGCGAGCCCGATCGAGATCGCCATCGTGATTTGCCGCTATGTCAGCGATGAAGTAGGTGGGCTCTTCTTCTCCAAGCCACGCCGATCCGATTGGGAATCTCACTCCTGGCTCACAACCCTTCAAGTCGACATGTCGCGTAGCTGTTGCGGCACGAGGGTATCTGGCCCCGTTGGTGGACTAACGTGGACGCGTGACGAGTGCGCGAATCCTTGTAGCGATCCCTGCGTGGAATGAGGAAGGTTCCATCTCCCAGGTAGTTGATCAGGTGAGTGAACTTGTCCCCCATGCCGATGTGTTGGTGGTCGATGACGGATCCACGGATGCGACCGCCCGACTCGCTCACGATGCCGGAGCGCAGGTCGCATCGTTGCCATTCAACGTGGGTGTTGGTGGTGCGATGCGAACCGCCTTCCTCTTTGCTGAGCGCAACGACTATCACGCGCTCGTCCAAGTGGATGCCGACGGTCAGCACGACCCTACCGACCTGGTGCGTCTGATCTCCGGTCTTGATGAGGCGGATGTTGTGGTCGGCACGCGCTTCCACCCCGATTCGATGTATTTCGTCGGGGGGCCGCGCAAGTGGGCGATGGTCTTGCTGTCAAAGGCCCTGTCTCGGATGGCCAAGACGCCGATAACGGACAGCACCTCGGGCTTTCGCTCGGCAGGTCCTCGGGCGATCTCGCTCTTCGCTCAGCAGTACCCGGCCGAGTATTTGGGTGACACCGTCGGCTCGCTTGCGATCGCTATCCGCAATGACCTTGTCATTCGTGAGACTCCTGTCACGATGTACTACCGAGCTATTGGACGGCCAAGCAAGAACGCCCTGTGGTCCGCCCTGTACCTCGGACGGGCGTCGCTGGCGTTGTTTGTCACGCTCTTGCAGCGTCGGAACCCCGGTAAGAAGGATGCGAGCTGATGACCCCGAACATCCTTGCAGCGATCACCGCGGTGATCATCGTGGTTTTCATTATTGACCTCCTTCGACGGGGTGTGTTGAAGGAGAAGTACGCAGTTCTATGGCT
>WLWE01002056.1_pt1 | contig 13585 bp, 19 predicted proteins | sample 6718301 | NCBI WGS metagenome assembly WLWE01 (sample SAMN12718691, study PRJNA515312) | sponge metagenome | isolation source: marine sponge | host: Mycale hentscheli | place: New Zealand: South Island, Marlborough, Capsize Point | collected 2003-05-01 | reverse complement strand
AAAAACTTATAGACGAATATTCGGAGGTCAAAATGTTTAAAAAGAAACAAGCAATGAAAAGGGGCGGTGTTACCAAAAAACGTGGTGGTGGCATGATGGGTCCAAAAAAGAAAATGGCAAAAGGTGGAGCTATGGCAAAAGCAAGAGCTAGAAAACCATCTGGTAGAATTAATTTAGATGATTTAAAAAGAGCTAGAGATGAAAAAATGCCTACAGGCAGAAGTGCTGCAGCGAAAAAATTAGCTGGTAAAGGTAAAGCAACGGCTACTATAATCGGTAGAATGAAACAAGGTAGTGGTAATGTTGCTGGAAAAGATATGAGTCTTACTGGTAGAATTAAATCACTTCTAGCAAAAAGAAAACCTAAAGGAAAATCAATGGATATGGGTCCTAAAATGAAGTCAAAAGGAAAAAAAGGACTTGGAGCATTAGGTAAAGGAATAAGAAGAAAAGCAGCAGGTAAAAAGAAATAGATGCCAACTTATTCTTCTACAGCAAATTTTGACCTCTCTATTGATGATGTGGCAGAAGAAGCTTTTGAACGTTGCGGTTTACAAGTACGTAGTGGATACGACTTAAAAACCGCACGTCGTTCTCTTAATCTTTTATTAGCTGAATGGGCTAATAGAGGATTGAACCTTTGGACTATACAAAAACAAGAAAAAGCTTTAGCTGCAACTACAACTTCTTTGACAGGTACAGATCTATTTGGTTCTCATGCTAATAGTTCTCAACAAATAATAGATATTACTGATGTCGTGATTCGTGATTCGAGTAACAATGAATTTTCAACGACATCAATAAGTCGTTCTACATATTTAAATTATACAGTTAAAACAACCAGCGGACGACCAAGTCAATACTACTTTGAGCGTACGATAAACCCAACGCTATTTCTATATCCTGCAGCCGATACAACGTACACTCTAGTATATTATGCTCTTGTTCGGATGAAGGACTCGGGCGCTTACACAAATAATGCTGAGATTCCTTTTCGATTTCTTCCATGTTTAACTGCTGGATTAGCTTATTACATAGCTATGAAGAAATCACCAGATAGAATTCAAATGTTAAAACAAATTTATGAAGATGAGTTTCAACGAGCAGCCGCTCAAGACGGTGAAAGAACAAGTTTATTTTTAACACCTAAAGTTTATTTACCGAGTGTGTAATGGGAAAGTATGCATCTGGTAAATTTGCAAAACGTATATCAGATAGATCTGGTATGGCGTTTCCTTATAATGAAATGGTTCAAGAATGGACAGGCGCGTGGGTACACACGAGTGAGTATGAACCAAAACATCCTCAACTAGAACCATTACCAATTGTTACAGATCCACAATCTTTAAAACACGCTAGAGCACAAAGAAAAGATTCAAGAGCTTTTGTCGGTGGCGCTACAGGCCCTGTGAACGCTGGAAGAACAGTAGTAAAACCAACAACTGGAGATGCTGCTTATGATGGAGAAGGATTTGGATTGACAGTTAATCAATTTCAAACCCTTGATATGCCAGTTACAAATTATTATGCAAACGGGGTAGCTTATGCCTCTACACAAAAAAGCATGATGCCTTTAAGTGTGCAACAACCAAATAAACCTACACTGTTGAATTCTAACGTAGGTAATGTTACAGTGAGCGCGTCATGACCGATTATTCCGATTTAACAGATAACGTAAGAAATTACACAGAAACAAGCACAACTGTGCTTTCAAATACTATTATTCAACCTTTTATTGAATCTATTGAAGATAAGGTAAGAAGAACAGTAGATTTAAATTATTATAGAAAATATGATACAGCAACATTAACAGTAAATAACCCGTACCTACCTTTACCTGGAGATTGGGAAGCTACTAGATTTGTTCAAATAATAGATGGTAATGATGACAGAACTTTCTTGATACAAAAAGATATTTCCTTTATGAATGAATACGCAGTAGATAATACATCTGCTGGTGCCGCAACGCCTAAGTATTATGCAATGTGGGACCAAGATACACATTATCTAGCGCCAACCCCGAATGCTGCATTAACTGTGCAGCTCGCATACACGTATAAGCCTCCTGGTTTAACAAGTTCAAATACATCAACTTGGTTAAGTCAGAATGCACCAAACGTGCTATTGTATGGTTGTATTTTAGAAGCACTTGGATACTTGAAAGGTCCAGCAGATATGATACAATACTACGATAAAATGTATAATCAGTCTGTACAAGCACTTGCCACATATGAGATGGGGCGTGATCGTAGAGACGAATTTCGGGACGGCGTTATTCGTATCCCTCTCGAATCAAGGAACCCATAGGAGATTATTATGGCAATTACTCAAGCTGTATGTAACAGTTTTAAAGTGGAGATCCTGAAAGGCCTACACAATTTTACGGCAACGACAGGGAACGCTTTTAAACTAGCATTATACGACAACGAAGCGACTTTAAGCAAATCAACAACTGCTTTTCAACAAACTGATGAAGTTGGAGCATCTGGTACTTACTCTGAAGGCGGAGGAGCACTGACATCTGTAACACCTACTTTATCTGGTGATGCGGCTGTTTGTGATTTTTCTGACATTTCATTTACAAGTGCAACTATTTCAGCACAAGCTGCTGTAATTTATAATAGTTCAACTGTATCTGGTTTGACAACCAATGCATCTGTTTGTGTACTGGATTTCGGTGCAGTTAAAACTTCTACTTCAGGAACATTTACAATTACGTTCCCTGCAGCAGAGGCGACAGCAGCAATTCTAAGGATCGCATAGGAGATAAATTATGGCCACTATCCAAGGATGGGGCCGACAGACCTGGAATTCGGGTGCATGGAATACCTTCGCACCCGTTACCGCTACAGGTAATGGTCTCACTTCAACAGTTGGTTCTGTATCGACAATAACCACAAATATTTTTGGGGTTACAGGTAATCAACTTACATCTAGTATAGGACAAGCTGCTCAAGCAAGTGAGTATGCAACCACTGGTAATGCAATAACGTCAACATTAGGCACAATGCCTAATCCAACGATTGTTGACAATCAATTACTTACTGGATGGAATAGAGGTGTAGGCACATCAATCCCATTAGGATGGGACGCTTCGTCATGGAACAATGGCGACTTTATTTTAACAACAAGTAATGGATTATCTGGCTCTGGTGCAACATCAGCAGTAGGTTCAGTAGCCACTTCAGGCGCTTCTGCTATTGCTCCTACTGGAGTATCCGCAACATCAGCAGACGGAACTGCTGTAGCTACAGGTGTAGCAAATGCCGATGCTACAGGTAATGCAATCACATCTTCAATAGGAGATTCTACTGAGACTGGGTCTTCTACTCACACACTTACAGGTATAGGGCTAACTGCTCAAATAGGCGATGAAACTGCTTCTGGAGTACGTCAGTCAGGATGGAATAGGGGAGCTAACCAAGTAACAGAAGAAATAATTGGTTGGAGTGATAATCTTTGGAATATACTTGAAAGTGAATATTCTTTATCTGGTAATAGCTTAACATCAGAAACTAATTTAACAGGGTTTACAGGAAGTGTTAATCCAACAATTACAGCAGCAGGACTTCAATCAAATGCTGGTGTTCTTGGAGGCTTTGCTCAAGCAAGTGGTGTACAAGCTACTTCTTCAATAGGAACCTTCTCAATATCAGGGGATTCAACATTAACTATTGTTGCAGCTTCAGAACCAGAATTAAATATATCATTAGGAACATTACCACAAACAATTGATGTTGCTCCTAATGTAATTACACCATCGCTTGGAACAACTACAGTTACTGCAAATGCTATTGTTTCTCCAACAGGTATTGGATTAACAAGCAGTCTTGGAACTGAAGAGGTTGAGATAGATGTAAATGTTGTTGGTGTAGGAGGATTTGTTACAAAAACAGTAACCGTTGCCTATGCAGATGGAGGAAATAAATACTTTATAGATGGAGTTCAACAAGAAACTTTAGAGCTAGCAGAGGGAAATACATATAGATTTGATCAGGCAGACTACACGAATAATGGGCATCCATTTAGATTTAGTGAGACACCAAACGGCACGCATGGAGGAGGGTCTGAATATACAACTGGTGTAACGACAAATGGAACCCCAGGTTACGCAGGAGCATATACTCAAATAACAGTAGCTGCCGATGCACCGACACTATATTATTATTGTGCAGTTCATTCAGGTATGGGTGGTCAAGCAAATACCCCTGCTCAAGATGCAAATCAATTTACAGCAAATGGACTAACAAGTTCTGTTGGCGACGTAACGCCAACTGCTGGTGCAATAACTGCAGCAACGGGTATTGGATTAACTCTTTCTTTAGGCGAAGAAACACAAGAGACGAGTTATGAAGCCCCTTCTGTAGTAATTACTTCGGCTTTTGGTACACCTACTGTTACCATAAGTGTAGACTTTACACCTACTGGAGTTTCTGCTACAAGTAGTACAGGTAATTTACAAGGAACCTTCTGGTCTGAAGTAGATGACTCAAACAGCGCAATAAGTTGGACCGAAGTTCATAAAGCTGCATAAAAGTTTTGACAAACTTTCAAATAATAACTAAAACTTTAAATAGGAGATAAAAACAATGGCGTCAACTTATTCAACAAGTTTGAGAATAGAGCTTCAAGGTTCGGGAGAAAATTCTGGAACTTGGGGAACTATTACCAACAACAACTTTTCGCAATCATTAGAATTTAGTATTGCTGGTATAGTAAATGTAGCGTGTGGCGATAATGCTGTAACAACACTTACAAATGCTGACGGACCACAATCGCAAGCTAATAACCAAGCAAGAAATGCTCACATAAGATTAACGGGTGCACATGGTGCAGTAAGAATAGCACAATTCCCAGCTACTCAAAAAGTTTATTTAATTACTAACGCAACAACTGATTCAGGATCTTCAGGACCTTACGCTATGACTGTAAGACTCGGAGCCTCTGGCAACACATTATCTATTGCAAATGGTGCTACTAGATTAGTAGCTACAGACGGTACTAACTGGTACGATGTTTTTGCTTCTGGTGGTCAGTACGGTGGTTCTTTCTTAGCCGATGGAACTGTTGATGTTAATGGTAAAAATTTAGTATTAGACGCTGACGGCGATACTATGATTATTAATTCTACTGATGATAGAATTGAATTTTCTATTGCAGGTACAGGTGTCGGTAACTTTACAAACTCCTCTAGTGATTTTGTAATTACTTCAGGTGTACAAGATAAAGATATTGTATTTAAAGGAGATGATGGCGGCGCTGCTATAACTGCTTTAACATTAGATATGTCCGATGCAGGTAAAGCTACATTTAATGGTGTAGTAGATGCTGATGCTGGTATTACAGTAGATAACATTACAATTGACGGCACTGAAATAGATTTATCATCTGGAGATTTAACTTTAGATGTTGCTGGTGATATTATATTAGACGCTGACGGAGGAGATGTAAAAATTTCTGATGCTGGTACGCATGTAGGATCTTTAACGAATTCTTCTTCTGATTTTGTAATTCAATCAATTGTACAAGACAAAGACATTATATTTAAAGGTGACGACGGAGGAGCTGGTATTACAGCTTTAACTCTTGACATGTCAGGCGCTGGTGCAGCAACATTTAATAATGATGTAACAGCTTTCTCTGATGAAAGACTTAAAACAGATATTAAAACAATTGAAGATGCATTAGAAAAAGTTTCTCAAATGAGAGGTGTAACTTTCAAAAGAGAGGGTGTGAATGGCACGGGTGTTATCGCACAAGAAGTTCAACCTCATCTTCCTGAAGTAGTACATGATAAGCAAGAATACTTATCGGTTGCTTACGGAAATATGGTGGGTATTTTAATTGAAGCAATTAAAGAGTTAAAAACAAAAGTTGATAAACTAGGAGGTTAAGAGTGGCTATACCAACTTCAGGTGCTCTTGCTTTCTCTGCGTTACAGACAGAGTTTGGCGGCACAAATCCAATCGGACTAAGTGAATATTATGCTGGAGGAGGACTTGTTCCTGCAACAGCTTCTGGTACAAATGGTGATGTTCCATCATCTGGTACAATCGCTATGTCAAAATTCTACGGCACAGAAAATGTAGTCTTTATGGCTGCAACTGGTGGTACTACCTCTACTTCAGGTGATTTTAAATTTCACACATTTACAGGTAACGGAACTTTTGCAGTTACAACTGCTGGAAACCAAGGCTTTAACTATATTGTAGTAGCTGGCGGTGCTGGTGGTTCTTCATCTGGAGATTGGCAAACTGGAAACGGTGGAGGCGGTGCAGGCGGTATGCTTGTTACTACAAATAACAGCCCAACTACAGGTTCTTTTGGTGTCACTATTGGCGGCGGTGGATCTGCAGGAACATATTCTCCCTCAACAAAATTAGGAGGGAATGGTAGTAACTCTACTTTTGCAGCAGGAAGTTTAACTTCTACTGGCGGAGGAAGAGGCGGAAACAATCAAAACAGAAACGGTGCTTCTGGCGGCTCTGGCGGCGGTGGAGCTGGATGGAACCAAGGCGGTCATGGCGGTGGTTCAACAACAGATGCAAATCAAGGTAATGCTGGTGGCTCTGGAATTTGGCAATCTGGCAGTGAAAATCGTGGAGGCGGCGGCGGAGGCGGCGGCAAAGGCGAAGCTGGTAATACTGACGGAGCTCAACAAGGTGGTGACGGTTCATCATGGGATGATGGCACAACATACGCTGGCGGCGGAGGCGGTTCAGGTTTTGCAAATGGTAATGGTTCTGGAGGCTCTGGCGGTGGAGGAAACTCACGACAAGGTATTAATGATAACGCAGGTAACGCTCAATCAGGTTCGTCTAATACAGGCGGCGGAGGCGGCGGAGTTTCAGCATACGGAGGAAACCCTGGTCAATGGAGTGCTGGTTCAGGCGGTTCAGGTATAGTTAAAATTAGGTACAAATATCAGTAATGGCACATTTTGCAAAATTAGATGAAAACAATGTTGTACTATCAGTAGAAGTGGTAATGGATTCAGATTGTTTAGACGAAAGTAATAATGAAAGCGAAGCTGTCGGAATTACTTTTTTAACTAATTTAACAGGACATTCTAATTGGAAACAAACTTCTTATAATAATAATATAAGAAAAAGATACGCTCTTCTTGGAGGTACCTATGATCCAACAAACGATGTTTTTATACCACCAAAACCTCATGCTTCATGGACTTTAAACAGTGATCATGATTGGGTAGCTCCTATTAATGAGCCTAGTGATGCTGGAGAAAATAAATCCTATACTTGGGATGAAACTCTTTATCAAGGTGATAACTCAAAAGGTTGGGTAGAGTTCACTGCAACTGATGCAGATAAAGCTTAGTTTTTTAAACTAAAAACAATATCGGTATAATTATCAGGAAGAAGAACAGATTCTTGTAGAATTGCAAAAATCTTTTTATTTGTTTCATTTTTTAATTCTGCGCTTTCTGCAGTTAATTCTATTACGTGTCTGCTCCAGTCTTGAGTAATATGTTTTTCATCATTAGTAAATATTTCTATTATGCCATTAGAAACAAAAGCTGAAGATTTTGGTGATATACATAGAGATTTTATATTCCCATAATGCACAAAACAATTTGGTAAATTTACTGGCATGTATTTAAGTCTTTTTAAATAATTTAATAAATTTGTGTTTTTCATAAAACGTTTTGTATGATATACTATAAATACAAAAAGTAGAAATTATGAGTAAAAAAATATTCTGGTTTAACAGTAAAATTCCTGATGAAATAATGTCTATTGGTATACGTGATTTATTTAAATTTAATGAAGTTATTGATGACTCAACTATTTTAGGAGGAGACAAAAACAATATTATAAATTCTAATACGAATACAAAAGAATTATGGCGTAAGTCAAAAAACTGTTGGATACCCTCTATACATTGGATGGGTGGTTTTTTATGGCATTACATAACATTAGCAAATAATCATAACTTTCATTTTGATATAACATGTATAGAGAACCATAAAATGCAATACACAGTGTATGAAAAAGGTTCTTTTTATAATTGGCATACTGATGGAGGTACTGAATTTACAATTGAAACAAGCACGGGAAGTCAGCCTTGGGGTAATCCAAAACAAGTTATTGATGACAACATTTTAAAAAATAATAATCTTGTTAGAAAATTATCTTTTGTTGTACAATTAACTCCTTCCAATGAGTATGAAGGTGGCGAACTACAAATTGATTCAGGTGACGGAACTTTTACAGGAACAAAAGAACAAGGCTCTATAATATTTTTTGATTCTCGTACTAGACACAGAGTTACAGAAGTAATAAGTGGAGTAAGAAGAAGTTTAGTTGGATGGGTCGTTGGACCAGAATGGAAATAATATGAAAGACAAACATTTAAAATTACTGCAGAGATATGATTTTGAGAAACCTAATTTTAACAAATTTAAAAAAGGTAACATAGAAGTAAAACACGACAAAGAAACAGGTGCTTGGTCTCTTTATAAAAATAAAAAAGAACTTAGAACAGTAGATAGATTTTTTGTTAAATGTTTTTCTTACATGGCTATGACAGATTTAGCTTTTGGTACAACAGTTATTTCTGGTTTTGGTTTGGGCGACATACCTAATTGGTTAAGGCACAAGCCACAGACAAGAGAAGTTACTGTTATAGAATCTAGTTTTCAACTAATAGATTATCATGAAAAATATAATAATGATCTATGGGGCGGTGTTAATATGATTCAAAATGAAAATTTACAATTCGGTACAAAATGTGATGTACTACTTCTTGATCACTATTACGATAGAGAGCCGTTTGAAATGGAAGTAGTTGATTTTTTAGATTTAGTTAAAAAAGACATACAAATGATAGAACATAGATTTTTATGGTTCTGGCCTTTGGAGATGTTATTAACTTATGAAACTTTACAAGGAAAAGATTTAATGGACACTTACGATAAAATAAAACAAAAATTACCGACATTACCTTATCTAAGAACACAGGACTTACATTACTATATGGGAATGTCTCATTTTAATTATATACCTTTAAAGAAAAAATAATTATGAATAGTACACAAATATTAAGACCATTTGGTCCTTCTCTTTTAAAAGCCAAAATGCCTGATGATGTTTTACAGTTGTTAATTAAAAAAACTGATCATCATTTAAATGATCCTGTTCTTTCTAAGAAATATGATTGGTCAAATCATTTAGCAGGTAACGTGCAAAAAGAAGTTAGGTTTGAAAACAATTGGTTAACAACGCTTGAAGCAAAGCCTTTTTCTAATTTTATAACAGAGCAAACAGAGTTATATTTAAATGATGAATCTGTTAGTGCTTTTTTTAACGACAGTGTGAAAGAAGAAAACAAAAAACATCCTTTTAGTAAAATTAATTTAGGATCTGCTTGGATAGTTTCTCAATGGAATGGTGACTTTAATCCAGCACATATGCATGACGGTTATATATCAGGAGTGTGTTATGTAAAAATGCCAGATATGGATTCAACAATAGAGAATGAAGATCATACAAAGACCTGTTCCAAAATTGCTTTTATTTCTGGCAATCCAAATCATTTAAATTTACATCAATATGTAATTTTACCTGAACCAGGTGATTTCTTTTTATTTCCTTCTTGGTTAATACACACTGTATATCCATTCAGAACACCTAATACAGAAAGAAGATCTGTTTCATTTAATTTATATTTGGAGTAACAATGAAAGAATTAGTAGAAAAAGCAATGTTAGATAAAACAAATTGGCCACTAGGTCAAAAAAATGAAGAACCTATAAATCACAAAGAAAAAACTTTAACCCACGAAAAAGAAATAATTCAGTGGCTTCATGCATATAATCTAGATTTAAAAGAAGAGGACATATTTGAAATACTTAGAATGAAAAGACGTTGGTATCCAAAATACAATATGTTAAATCCCGATGCTGTTGCACACGGAGTTAGAATAATGAATCAAGTAGGACTTCTTGATATGGTCGATATATATACACAGTACATAGATGGCGTGTATTTAGATTTTGATAAATGGAAAAAATATCATGATTTAGGTTTTACAACTTTAATTCCGAATGTATTGGATACACATAAACAAGTAAGAGACATTGACAATTATTTAAACAAAGAATTAGGAATATGTGCTTGTGCTAATTTTTATTTTGGTAAACCAGGTAGAAGAGCAAGTTTTAATAAACATCGTCATGATTATGACGTCATTGTAAAACAAATATATGGAACTACAACTTGGATAGTAAAAGAACAAGAAATAACAATGGAACCACAGTCTGTTCTTTTTATTCCAAAAAAAACATATCATGAAGTTGTAAGTAAAAATACACCTAAACTTTCACTGACTATTAATCTTGAATAATTTTTATAAAAAAGGCTATGATGTAATTAGGTACGCAGTACCTGATGAGCTAACCAATTTTTGTTACAAGTATATTCGTAATAAAAGAAAAGTGGTTAACCATATGTTTAAATCAAATTATTTATCAAGTAATGATATGAGCTGGGGGACTTGGGAAAATGAAGAATTATTTATGAACACTTATTGTCATTACAGTGATTTAGTCATGGAGACTTTATTAGAAAAACTCTTACCAAAAGTAATAAAAAATACGGAATTAAATTTAGCTCCTACATATAGCTATCTTCGTATGTATAAAAATAATGATGTATTAACAAGACATAGAGACAGACCTGCTTGTGAAATATCGTGTAGTTTAAATTTAGGTGGAGATGAATGGCCTTTATTTTTAGATCCTACTGGAGGAGAAGGAAACAAAGGTATTGAGATTGATTTAGAGCCAGGTGATATGTTAATTTATAAAGGATGTGACTTTGAACATTGGAGAGAGCCTTTTACAGGGCAGGAATGCTGTCAAGTTTTTTTTCATTACAATGATATAGACGGGCCTTTTTTTAAAGATAATAAGTATGACTCAAGACCTTTCTTAGGACTACCTGGTGATTTTAGAAAGTCAAGAAAACAATTATAAAAAGATTTCTTGATATATTTTACACACATGTTTAAATTAGATCTCACCCAAAAATTATAAATCAAGGAGATATTATGGAAAATCAAGAAGTATTGAAGGCTATAGCTACCCTTGCTGATAAGGTGAGTCGTTACCACGAACGTTTATTAGCAGTGGAAAGAGAAAACGAAAAACTAATAAAAGAACTACAAGAACATAAGAATGTTCCACACATACATACAATTCAAGGACAGCCTCATAACTTAGATACACAGGTTATGATAACTGGTTTGGATTCTGATATGGAATGTGAAGCTTGTAGCGCTTAACTGTATAAATTAAGTTGATTAATTTTCTTATTTAAAAACTCATGCAGTTCTATATTAAATGATATGATAGTCTTTCGGGCATCTGTTGCAAAACTAGGTGCTCTATGGATTATTGTACTAGGAAAAATACATAACTCTCCCTCATTAACTTCTGGTTGAATAACCTTGTTACCATCATAAATTTCCGTAGCTGGCGAACCTTCGTTCATTTCAAGATAATAAACACCTGTGTAATTTTCAGCATGTGTATGCCAGTCATGTTTATTACCTTTTGTATATTGTTGAAACCAAAGATTATGAATATGCATGTAACCAAAACCTATTTCATTTACACATTCATTTAATGTTTCTTTAAAATTATTGTTAAGTAGTATTTGTTTCCACTCTATGTCCATATCTCTGGACTTTTTCCAATCAGTTTTGTAAATATTATTCTCATACATTTCAGTTGAATTGGAGACACCTTCTTTCCAATTTTCAATGCAGTTCAATATAGGTTGTTTAACTATATCGTGATTGGCAAATTGTAGTCTTATGTATGGTAGTTTTAACTCTAGTATCTGTTTATTCAGGCGTTTCACCCAACATATCTTCTAAAGAAGGAGCAAATACTTTAACATCTCTTTTAATTTTTTCAGCAGTTGTAGAAGTTCCAGGATTATCAACATCAGCTTGAGCTTCTGCTTCTGAGTTATACTCAGCACCTGTATCTATATGTGTAATTGTTGTTTCAGTTTTTACTTTGTAATGAGGAATTTTTCTTCCATCTTCAGTCGTAATGTGACCTAATAATTCAGCAGGTTCAACTATCGGCATTTTCGTTTCTCCAATTTATATTAAAACTAATAATAACTCTGTCATCATTAGAATTATTTGTTTGTACTTCATGTTGTAACCATGATGGAAAAAAAATCAAGGAATTTTCTATAGGTTCCCATTGTACGCTGTGAGCGAGGTGTATAGAGGCTTTTTCTGTTTTCGGGGGTGATAGTACCTCTGACTGTGGTTTAGGCTCTAGAAACACAATATTTCCACACTTTTTTGGAGCTTTTAAATAAAATACACCAGATAAATAGTTATAAGGGTGTGTATGTATGTTGTTTCGTGATCCGTGTGGATTTATCATACCCCACATACCAGTCATCTCAGGAACATAGTTTTCTTTAACATCTAAATGATCAAAACAATTTTTAGCATGTTTTAATATATCACCAACTAAAGGTTTAAATTTTTTAATATTATATATCTCATCATGACTATGCCAACCACCGACATTGGACCGCGGCATACCCATCTCATCTTTTTCTCTTAATTGATAAATGCTATCAACGAGATGTTCGTGACCTTTTAAGTCTAGTGAAAATACAGGTGTAATAAATAAAGAATGTAGATTCATTGTGCCTCCTCTGTTAAATCTATATTTACGCACATTCTGTATTTTGATAACACAGGATGCGAACCAGTGTGTAAGATACTGCCATCAAAAAATAAAAGTCTGCCTGCTTTAGGACTTACTTTTTCTTTTATTGTCATATCTTTATTAAATAATATGGTATCACCGTCACTATCGTTTACGTAATATAATGCAACAGCATGTTCTAAATCAAAATCTTTATGAGGTGTGTTGTGGTAACTATTGTTGTTGTCTGTAAATTGTGTCTGTAAATTTGCTTTACTTCTAAGTATATTTAATTTTTTATTAAATCTTTTTTCAATGTTTTTAAATATATGATCGACAATAACTTTACCTTGATCAGATACAACGACAGTCTTGTTTTCTTCTCGCTTGTGAATATCGTGAACAAACAACAAATATTCTTTTAAATGTTTTAAGTTATACTTCTTACTTACCTCTGGTGTGCATGTTAACAATGATCCGCTCAAGGACCACGGACATTTTAAAAAAGATTTGTGAATCTCATCAACATCTCTTTTATCTAATAAATCGTCAATAACAATCAGTCTAAAGTTGTCCTTTAGTGATCTCCAGAAAACTTGCTATAATGTGCACCTGATTGGCAGCGTTAGCTTGAACTTTAAGAATATCACTTTCTTGCAAAACTAAAGGTTGTGTCAATAGTTCTGTGGTTGTTTTTGTAGCAACGCTCTTTTCTTTAAATACTTCAAAGGTTGCAGCTCCTCTAACAACTTCAACATCAACTAAAGTTGTTGCACCAGAATCATTGCAAACTAAAAGAGACTTTATTACATCCGTAGTAGGCGGAACTGGTGGCGTTGCACCAGGGTTAGCCGTAGGGACTGTTATAACAGTTGTTAAATT
>WLWE01002054.1_pt1 | contig 13591 bp, 17 predicted proteins | sample 6718301 | NCBI WGS metagenome assembly WLWE01 (sample SAMN12718691, study PRJNA515312) | sponge metagenome | isolation source: marine sponge | host: Mycale hentscheli | place: New Zealand: South Island, Marlborough, Capsize Point | collected 2003-05-01 | reverse complement strand
AAGTGACAACGTAACAATCCATCCTAACGTAAAATGGACATATAAATCTGGTATAAATCTAGGTGATTCCGCGACACCACCGACATCCCCGATAAACGGAGATATTTTTTTCGATTCAACTCGTAGTACAAGCAAAAACTGGAAGAGCATAATTTGTATTATTACCTTAGTTCTGATAGCGATGATGATAGCGACTAAAAAATTACTCTTAATAAAACTATCATAAATTTGATTTGCCCTATTATTTTTTTATCAACAGAACAAAAAACTATTCACAATGGCGGATATCATTGGAGAGAATGAACAGCTCAAAGAGGAGAACAAGAAACTCAAAGAGCAGGTAGAGAAAATCCCTGACCTGTTGGAGGAAGAGAGATACAAGGAGAGGGTGGCGGTGCTGGCGGATGCCTCTGTGGAGGAAGTGGAGGAGATGCGTGAGGAGTTGGAGGAGGAGATTCATGATCTCAAAGAACAACTCAAAGAACAACTTGACGAACAATATTCTTTTAGTTATTTTAGGCAAGTAAAGGAACTCATGGCAGAAAACGAAAAACTCAAAGAGGAGAACGACCAACTCCAACAGCAGGTTAGAATTGGTAAGATGGCAGGGGCGAGTGTGCGCGAGAGGGTATTACTGATGAACTCGTAGAAGATCTCGAGACGATGATATCAAAACTCAATTACGGGAACTAAATCAAATTGTCATACCAAACTGAAGCATTAGCATCGTAGAACAGAGCATTATTACAATCACCTATATTACTATTTTTTTCTGTGTTATGAATATATAAAACATCGTGAAAATATTTATCTTTATTTATATTATTTTTTTTGATAACTCTTTCTAACATATGATGACCTGTTGTCTGAAACACGAATCTTCCTTTCCAAGTTTCGTATGCTTTAATTTCTTTTTTTTCATAAAAATCTTTATAACATTGTTTGATAATTTCTAACATTAGTTTGTTGTTTTGATGACTTGCCATTATAGCATTGTAGGGAAGTTTTTTTATATCATTATTCCAATGAACAAAATACATCGGTTCATTAAAAACACTATCTAAATTTTTGACCGGTCTAATATCACAATCAATATATAATCCACCATATTTATACAAAATACAATATCTAATAAAATCAGCACGTTGGATTGGAAATCTAAAATCATTCCACAATTGTTTATATTTAGGAAAGTGTTCATCTATCAATTTTTCACATTCTTTCAAGTTCCATAATTTATATTCTAAATTATGTTTTTCACAAAAAGCAAAAGTTTCATCAACATTAATTTTGTAGATTGGAATATCACTTAATAGTATTCCATCATTAAAAATTCCATAAACTTGATGAATCATTATAAATTAAAGAGTTATTTAAATATTTACATAGAGACGCGAATGTTTCCAATACTATCTATGAAGTAGAGAGAATCATAAGCAACATATGCATCAATGTTAAATTGCTCGTTGGCCACAGCAGCACCACCACCAACATTGAGGATAAGGGAGATTGGAAGAGATCTATCACTCGTATTTACACCAGATTCTAAAGCAGTTCGCTGGAAACTTTCTAAGTCCATTGCGTATGGAGCAAATCTGTAAGAGGGTACACCAACACCAGCACCCGGATCCTGTGGGATAAGGGCGACATTCCCTTGGTCTAACTGATAATTGATGGTTGATAGTGAACCAACGCCATGGGCGGAGGAAACTGATCCCCAGCACTTGGCAAGTTCAGATAGTGCTTCACCGCGGCTGAATGCCGAAGAGTTATTAGGACCCTGGAATCGGCAGTCAACTGGAGTAGGTGGGTAAACAACAGAACCAATCTTAATTTGGTAATCAACTAATGTCATAGTACCACCATACGATAAGTTGTAAGACTGCGAATGATTACCGGCACCGGCACCAGCTGCGTATTGCTGGGATGCTCCTACAAAGAAGAGCGATTTTAATGATTTGCGTCGAGCAGGAACATTAATTACCTGATTACCCGATGAACCTGCACCAACAGTTCCGTTAAAGTGTGTGTAATCAACACCATTGAGAACTAATTTTCCACCGGAAACTTCCTGGACCATTCTTAACTGGGCATCTACTTCCGGTCCAACCTCAACAAGGGAGGCAATGTAGCGAACATCTTCTAATCTGTAAGTTGGTGCGCCGACTGCACCACCATAGGCACCAATATCAAGGCCATCCGCTAACTCAATCTCAATAGTGAGTGGAGAGGAACCTAACATCTGTAGTGGAACCATCTTGTCCTGGGTTGTTCCAAGGAGACCGTTCATGAGAGGAATTGAGAATGTATACGAACCGTTATTAGCAAGGGTATCAACAAGAGCATTACTATTTACTGGAGTGTTGACAACAGCACCCGACATATCAGGACCTAGAGTAGGAGCAGTAGAAGTACCAACAGCACGAGCATTCGCAAAGCGCTGACCCTCGGTAATAGATCGGTGTGCTACTGAATCCACACCACCCTGGCAAGGAAGAACAATCGCACTCATTAATTTATTGTAGTGATTGATATCACTAAGAACATTCCCTGCCTGTTCTATACGCAGGCGGCGGATGAAGCCGTGTCCACCACCGAAGTCGAGTCCAAGTGTCTGAGCAGTGGTGTTTACCATACGGAAACGGAGGTAGGAATGCTTCGGGTCTAAAAAGGCAGATGCTGAAACATCAATGCGCACGATATTATTACCATCACTGGTAAACGTCTGACCATTTGTGGGAAAGAATGAGCGGCGGCGCGAGCGGCTCTCAACGGCTAAGGGGAGTATTTTCGTATAATCTACGTTGGAAGGAAGAACTCGCTCAGTCATTATTTTATACTTTTAATATATAAAATAATTTTGGTAATTAATTTTTTTAGTTTTTAATTATTTTTGATCATCTCAATATCTAACTGTAAAATATAGGTGCCGTCTTCATTGCCAGGGAAACCAGCATTATGAATAAAACACGGTCTGTTATCAAAAGGATTTATCAGTGTCATATTGATCTGTTTGCCCCACGGATTTCCACAGAGAATTGGCTCACCAGAACCAGACCCCCTCCAAACTGCGCAATCTGGTTGTGCTATTAAATCTACATTACCAGCGGCATCACCTACAGAAACAATATCTAAATTGAGAAGTTCTATGAATCCACCAATTCTTTGTTCACCAGTTGGAAGATTCACTGGCTGGCCAGGGGGTGTTATTGTTGTGAGGCTCACTGTTTGAGTGGATGGAATATCTAATCTTACTTCCAAGCATTGTAATTTAACACCGACTCCTGCAGCTCTTCCCGCCCACCCTGGAGCACCATTACCGTTTTGACCTGATGCTGCAAAATTACTTATTTTCATTGTACACTGCGAATAATAATCACTGTTTGCAATACTTGTGGGTGCCGGCATATTAAATTGATATCTCCCGCGATTTACTATTGCTCCTGCTACGCCTGGGACGGCTATGATTGCTCTGTACTTAAGTTTTTCTTCATCTATTGATAAAACATTAACTGTATTTACGTTTTCCATTATATTATATAATTAATATAATTTATTTTTTATAAATAAACTGAAAGTTTTTATTTTATGTCTGTCTCGGTATAATCCTTCACACCCGAAACAGAAATTTAAAAAAATAGAAATACTAAGCCAAGTCTCAATACTCATCTATTATAAAAGATAAATATAAAATATTTTATTTATTTCTTTTTACGTCGTTCAATATCTTTTCTTAATCCAGCACTCTGACTTTTTGCACTTTTTAATTGTGCTCCTGCTTCTTTACCTGATTTGATAGCTCCCATGAAATCGCCACGCCTTGCCTTGTCTATTGCTGCTTCTGCTGCTAATGAACCTTTTGCTCCAGCTCCTGCTGCGCGTGCTCCTTTGGATGCTAGAGTAGATATTCCCTGAACACCTTTAGCGACCCCTGCTACTCCTGCGAGACCAGCCGCCACTGGCTCAAGACCAATAGCCGCCGCACCTCCTGCTAATACTCCTGCTCCACTTGCAATTGTTCCAGATACATCAGCAACCGATTTTGCAACATCCGCAACACTATCTGCCTTGTCCGCCACAAACTTTAATCCTTTATGAAAAAGGCTTTCATCCTTTTTTCCATAATCGTTTTTTGAGTTATGTTTCTTACCAAATATACTATCAAACATTATATATAATTATTTACTTTTTTTATTTTTGGTTTCCTTTGATTTTTTCTTTTTAGTTTTTTTTTGCTCTTGTTCCTGCTCTTTAGCTTTTTGTTGTCCTTGCTCAAAATCTAATCTTCTGTTTGGAGCAGGCATTAAATCTTCATCAGCAATAAATTCTAATTTTAATGAAATATCAAAAGTTAATCCATTAAGATTAATTACTTGATTTTTTTGATTAGTCAATGTAATTTCTATATTTGTAATACTTTTTACTTTTAATAATAATTTATGAACGTCCCCATCAGTTGGTTTAATTGTAATAATTCCACCTGGTTCAGCATTAATAGGAACTCTTGTTAAAATATTAGAAAATCCTCCACCGATGTGTGAATCTAAAACAGAAGTGGTTGATAGATTTGTTCGTAAAAATAAAGATCTTATTGAGTTAGTCATATCTACTACATCATCAGCAAATAGAAAATACGTAGGTGCTGATAAAAAAGGACCATCTCTAATTGTATCAACACCAACTCCGGGTGGTACAGCGGGGGGATTTGAGAAACCATTAAACCACTGGGTTCCACCAGCATTAAGTTCTACAAAAGGATCTCCATCTATATTAATTAAATCAAATCCAAGTTCTTCATTCATATCTTCTTGTGTTGATGCACTATTTCTCATAGCTAATGTAATTCTTTGATTTGCGATTACACTTCTAAATCTAAATTTTAATGAAATACTATCAAACGTCACTTCAAGAGGATATAGAGGACCAGGAGCAACAACATTATTTGTCAAATAATCTGCTAACTCAACAGCATTATAATTTCCTTCCGGTAATAGTAAACTTTGTGCTCCGACAGGTGTTAAATCAAGAAATCCATTCGCATCATAATCAGCCGGAGTATTAAATAATGTTATAGCATAATCTAATCTGCAATTCACTCCAACTCTAAAATTATAAAAACTGTAAGGTATTTCTGCTGAATAAACAGACATCATCATTGAATGATGTTCGGGAACAACAATTGGTTCTTGTAATGTGAATACAAAATCGCTCTGGTTGTTATTGTAGTATGTGGTTGCATCCTTACTATTAATGTAAAGGACGCGCGAGGCATCAGTATTTGTTTCACGATAAGCTGCTAACATCTATTATACTTTTATATATTATTTTTATTTTATAAGTATAATTTGTTCATATTTTTTTGCTCTGCTTATCGCTGTATAGAACATACGTAGATTGTGCATCTTTTCCATATCTATGAATAATTTATTTGGTGCGGTTTCTCCTTGGATACTATGAATAGTGTAGGCGTGTTGTATTACAGATTTACAATGTTCGGGTTTTTGACCAATAATAATTTGTCCATTACAATAATCTTTTGTATTTTCTTTGATATAATATTTTTCTAAATTTTTATATTTATCTGTATAATAATCTTTTTTGATGTGTGTTTTTGCTAAGATCATATCTTCTACAGAGTAGTCAATATTATCTTTATCTATTATAGTGAAGTGCTTTAAAATATCATCATCGTCTATAGTATCTTTTCCCGATCTAATTGCCTTTCTACATAACTTTAATATATTTTTTAATTTATTACATTGACATCTATGATTTGTTCTATGAAGTTTTACAGGATAATTTTCTCTACAAAATTCACTACCTTCGATTGGTGGTAATTGATATCCAATATCTCCACAGAATATTATTTTATGATTTTTAAATCTTTTGATTATTATTTGTTTATCTTCTTCACTCAACATACTAATTTCATCACATATTAAAGTATTATAATTTTGTAATAACGGTAAATATAAATCGGGATCTTTAGAAACTAAATAATAATATACACTAGAATCTATATTATAATTTATTTGTTTGTTTCTTGATAATTTCCATGATGGCGCTATATATAATGGAGCGATTAGTCCTTTGTCAATTAAATTGTTATGTGTTTTACCTGCTCCTCCTTGACCAATATGAATCTCAATTTGATTATTAATTCTACTAAGAGCTAGATTAGAAAAAGTTGTAAAATCGTTTTCGCAGTCAATAACATATTCTTCGCCATAAATATATTTTATTCCTTTTGCTTTTTTATCTATAGAAAATAACTTGTCAATTTCTACATCTCCTTTGTAGTATATTCCGTCAACCTGAACAGCAATTATCTGATTAATATCTTTAAATTTTAATAACTGCTCTAACATAGATATTCTACAATAAGAGTTTATGAATGATGCAATGTGTGCTGAATGGTATGCTTTTGTTTTTTTATATTCTATAATTCCAGTTTTATCATAATCATTAAATCTAATATCGCAAGATGAATTTCTATTATTTAATTTAGCAAATTCTAAATTTTCACAATTAAAATTATATCTTTCATATTTATTTACTTTTTGTAAACATCCATACCAACGACAATAGTGTCTGATTCCATATTCTTTTTTAAACATTCCTTCATTGAAATTATTTCCAAAATCAATATTGTTTGATGAACCCCAGCAACCTAATACTATATCAAAAGTTATTCCTAATGATTTGTAGAATTCTAATTCCGGTGAGGGGTATGCATTATATTCATATAATACTTTTAATTTTTGTAATAGTGGTGGGATGTTCCTAATATTACGAATCATATAAATACCTAAACCTTCTATTTTCTTCGTTTTTCTAAAATCAGTAATTTTACCTAAATATCCTTGATAATAAGAACAATCACTTCCCCGTGTGTATGCTTTTGTCATATCAATGTGATTTAAATTTTGAGAATTTTTAATGAATTGTATTATTTCTAATCTTAATTCAGTGTCATCGTCGTCTTCGTCAAGGAGTTCTCGTTCTAATAAGATTAATTCATCATAATCTAATTTAGTATATTCTTCATAGATACAACCTCTTTCTGTTCTTTGTGGGTATGGATGATCAAAGATAATTGATTGATTTACATTAATATTGTTCAGTAAGAATTTACTTAATTGTTTGTTAGAAAAGTATTCCAACCTAAATTCTTTTAAATTATTAAATTTCTCAAATTCTGTACATTCTTTTAAATAACCATCTTTATCTTGTATTTTATAAATTCCTTCTAATGTGTTAACTTGTCTGATATTATCTTTGTGTCCTTTCCACATTATAAAATCTTTGGCTGGGCCGGCGGTTGACTCACGAACCAATTCATTAAGAAATTGTTGAGATACCTCAATGTAATTATCTTTATTTGTAATTTTATTTAATTCTATATGATTCAATCTTGTATTGATAAATTTAAAATTTTTTAAAGGTTTTTTTTGAGATCGTTTTTTTATATATTGCGTATTTTTATCTAATGAACTGCTCGGCATATCTATTTCGATTCCAATTTGTAATTGATCACATATACTTTGGAAATTTTCAGTCGATACGCCGCTCTTATATTTATCTTCTAATTTTGTGATTTTGTTTATGATAGCGTTATATTTTTTTTCACTGCTTTTTGTTTTACAATTTGTTATTGTGTGAACTGCCCAATCCTTGATAGGAGTAAAAACACAATGGGTAGTTCCATCTAAAAAAAACTGATTATAGTTGGATATTCCAACTTTATCTGCGGTCATAATTAGTATTTGAGGTTGTATACCACCTTTAAAATATTCATCAGCAAGAACAATATTTTCACTATCAATATATATAAAACTTTTTGTAAAACCTCTCCACCAGGAATTAAATCCCTTTTTGGGAACGTTTTCTGTGATAGCACTTTCAACGACACCATCCTTAAAAAATTTACGAGCGACCTTTATTGTTTGACCCGAATATTGTCTGAATACGTTTTTTAAATAAGTTTCAGGATTTGTAAATTGGTCAATATTATCAAATCGTATAATTCTAACTCCACTTGCTCTAATTTGACTTGAGGGGATTATTATTTGATTCATCAATAATATAATATATATAATATTCTTTGTGAGAAATCTTTAAATTAGTTTGTCCAATTTACAAGAAGTTAAAATTAATTTAAAATAATATTCATAAGTATTAGAATGTCAGAAACATTAATTAAAAAGTATCCTAAGAGGAAATCTAAATATCCTGATTATTATAAAGTGTTGCATGGTACTGCTGATTGTACATACAAAGGGAAAAAAAAAGGAAGAAAAACTAATGAACAAAAACAAGAAGAATTAGAAGCAACCCGATTTAGGGTCAAGAAGCATTCACCAGAAATTGTTTTGGATTTTGATTAAATTACCAAATAAACCATCCAGTTTGCTTCTGTAGATTTTCACCTTTCTGAAGTTTAGATTCATTATAATTTAATTTTGTTAAATCTTGTTTGATTTCATTCATACTATTTTGTAAACCAGAGGTATGCTTTGCTAATGAATTGATATTAGTTGATATAGATCTCAGTTCTGCAGATAATTGGAGGAGAAGTTCATTGTTGGTTTTTATCCGTTCATCAGGCATCTATATTTTCTTATACATTATTTTTTAATAGGGGTAATTTCTATTTTAGGAAAATACTTAAATTTTTGATATTTGCGAATACCTCGCGAATTTAAATCTGCTACCTGCTGGTAGCTCATATCTAATTCATTGGCTAACTCCCGAAGGTTTTTAACATTAATATCCAGCAATATTATATTATCTTTATTTGGTAAATTATGATAAATTTTACAATTATACATTCTACTTCTAATAAGACCATAATCTTTAAATTGATTTTGTATTTTGACCAATAGGTAAAGCCAAAGGTAAAGCAATTCATTGTAATGTTAAACTTTGATAAAGAGCACAATTTTTTAGAATACCTCTAGCATTAATCAAACCGTGATACCAATTACTGATTACAGAAGCATCCATATTTAATACAAAAGAAACATCGCGCATTGTCTTGAATTCCATAATTTTGACTATATCTTTTTTCTCATCAGTCTCAAATAAATAAAGGATCCAATTGTTCTTTTTCATTATTAATATAATATATATATATATTAATAAATATTTACATACCACCTGAACCAGTTGTTCTAGCACCACCAATACTACTATCATATTCATAAAATTTCATAAAAGCAGGTTGATGTGCTGCTCTATTAGTGTACCCGCTGGGGCCTTGATATCCAGTATTTATTACAATCTGCCCTGAATTATAACACCTACCATATAACGCCATCCTATACCTTGTTCCAACACTTAAATTATTAAAGAAAAAATTAGATGTAAGGAAAGTGTTTTCATAACTGGTAAAATCTAAAATCTCTTTTAGTGAGTATCTAATAGTAGATCCATCAAATAATCCTAATTTAAAAGCATCAATAGAAACAGGAGCAGAGGTTAAAGTTGTAGAAAAAGGACTAGTTCCCCCTGTTGCTGCTGCTATACCAACCATAAAAATCATACCCGGATTATAGGAATTAGCATAAAACCCAAACTCACAATAACCACTCGTAGAAGTAGCAACGAAATCTATTTCCAAAGTATCAGAACCGCCCTCCTGACCGCCACTAAATATAAAATCATTAGCGGTATTATAGATTCTATTATAGTTCTGCACGGATGGATTATCTATAAAACTTATACTTTTTAATATTTCACTACTTGCTGCTGGTAGAGTCACAGAAGTAGGAGGATTTGATCCATTATAACTAGTTATAAAAGCACCACCTGAATCATAGAAAGTTAAATTTGCTAAATTACTACCTAACTGAACACCTGATATAGTAGAATTTTGTAAAGCAGTATTAGGTATATTAGAACAATTAATAGTATCAGGATTTGTTGCAGTATTAATACTTATACCAGTTCCTCCTTGATAAGTTGTATCAGTATCAACTAAATTAATATTTAATGAACCGGAACCATCATAGACTCCGGTAGCATACCCTGTAAAACTTAATAAATTAGGAACTCTTAATACTTCATTGGTGCCACCTGAATTACTTATTGTAATACCATCATTATGTGTGCTAAAAGTTGTTCCTGATAAAATCATTCCATTACCTGCTGAATACGTAGTATCATTATCATTAATTGTAATTGATTCAGTTGATGAACCATCAAAAATCACTGTAGAACCAGCACTATCTGTTATAGTTAAAGTATTAGGAACTTTTAAAACCTGTAATTTTTCTGCTCCCCCTACATTATGACTTATTGTAATTTCATCTGTATCTGCTTCTATGTGAGGAACCGGATGTCCTGAAATATCTATACCATCTCCAGCACTATATTTTCCTTCTAAATCAATTGTTTTATTTGAGGTAGCATCAAAATTATCTATAGTTGTTCCGTTCTGTGAAATTGTTAAAGTATGAGGTAATCTAATTACTTTATTTAACCCACTAGTATTAGAGATAGTAATTTCATCGTTGTCGGTGGCGATGGTTGCTCCAACGATATCAATTCCATCACCACCCGATAATCCTCCGCCAGCTGTTGTATTAATTGTATCAGGAATAGAGCCATCAAAAGTTGGATTACCAGATGAAAAAGTGACGTGCGAACCAGCGGTGAGTGGTTGGATATTTCCTGTATGTGCTCCCCAAACAGCTGGATTTCCTGGGCCACCTGATAGTAGTGCTTGACCAACAGTTCCAACATCTATCGATGATCCTAATCTTATTTCTCCTGAGTTATCTATACTTGTAAAAGTTCCTTTTTTTAAACCGGTAATAGAACCCATTATTTAATATACCCTTTTATTTTTTTTTTGCGAACTTTATCCGCTAAATCTTTATCTGCAGTTTTCCAAGTTTGCTGTTTCATTACGAAGCTATATACTCGCCCAAAAGCCCACTGTTCCGCCGATTTAACAGATGGTCTTACTGCAGATCTATTTGTTTTAAAAGCTCCTACACCACGATCATAAACTTCATCTAATATTTTTATTGGAATTCCAGTTAATTTTGAGATATCTTTTTTAGAATTTGGTTGATCTTTTTTTTGTTTATATTTTTCATTAAATTTATGTTTATTTGTCTTTACCATTATTATATTTTTTCATAGATATAAATTCATAGTCTTCAGTCATGATTTTATTTTGTTTATTTTTTACAGATATTTGTGATGTAGAACCTTCTTCTCTAAAACTTCCAGGATAGTTATAATATTGTTTTATACCGATATTGCCAAGCATTATGTCGATCGCTTTGTATCTATTTTGGCTGTAAATAAGATTTAAAATATTTTCAGCAACTTTGTATGTGGGGATAATATAAGATAAACATCCCAATATTCTAAATTCAGAGGGGCATAAATTAATACCAATTTTATGATCAGTATTTACTTTAGATTGATTCATCATAAGTCGATTGTAAATAAATCCACCTACGTAAGTTATAGAATCTTTTGGATAATTAGTTGGAATGTCGTTTAACTGAACTGCATCATCTTCTAATATTAAAACATCATTCAATTTATTTTCTACAATGTGTTCTAATAGTTTAGTATGGCTAAGGAAACAGGCACATCTTGACCGGTGAGCTTCTTTACCAAAATTATACATACTTAACATCTTTTGTTCGATATAAGTAGGAACCTCAGCACGAGTAGTTGCTCTCCACCTTACATAATCCGTATGTAAAAATTTATTCCTCCTTTGTGTTGCGGTATCCAAATTTATGTAAAATACTTTCATAATAATAGTAAGATAGATTTTTTAATGAATCACAATAACCAATTTTTAATCTTTTTTCTAAAAGGTAATCATCAAATAAATTATCTAATATTTTACATTGCTCTTCTACATTCTTTGTTTGCTGTTTTAATGAATTGATATAATACTCGTCCATAATAATATACCAAGTCATTATAAAAGTTTTTAGATATTTATACTTATGTAAAAAATTAAGTTAATATACGTAAAATAAAATCTATAGTAATTCATAACAATGGAAGATCTAGATAACGAGATTTTAGATGAATTAAAACAAAAATCAATAGAGCGTAGTGATGATTTGGTGATAGATGAAGTCAATTCAGTTGATGAAGAGTTATTAGAAGAGCCCACTGTAGCTCCTTCGACACCTCCCCCTCCTGTAAAAAAGACTAAAAAGCAAAGATCTCAAAAGCAAATAGAGGCGTTTGAGAAAGCAAGGATTAAAAGAGCAGAAAATCTAAAAATTAAAAAACAAATCGAAGCAGAAAAAAAAGCAAAACTGAAGGAAGAAAAAGAACTCGTAAAAAAGGAAGTAAAACAAAGATTACAAAAAAAGGAAGTATTAAATTTACCTCCTACTGAAAAAGTAGATCATGCTGTTGAAAGATACAGGGAGGTTGTAGAACCAGAACGTTATAGAGAACAGGTTATTCACAACTATTACTATTATGGTCAGCCACCGCCAGGACAATTTGATGATTATGATTCTCCCAAGCCAAAAACAAAAAAGAAAAAGAAAAAGGTTAAATTTGTTCCCCAGCCTGAACCGGAAAGTGAAACTGAAAGTGATAGTGAATTATCAGAAGCTGAGGAACCACAATCGTATAAAGAATTACAAAATTATCAGGAAGATGATTATAGACCACCTGCTCCTCGTGATTCACATCCCCAATTAAAGTTTAGATTTGCGTAAATATAAATTTTTATATTATTATATTATTATAGTATAATGACAAGCATTACCGAAATAGAGTATGAAAAACCAATTCATATTACACCAGTCAAGTTTTCTTGTGATACTGAAGATATTACTATTCCCAAACCACTACCGAGAAAATCGTTTAGTATGTTGATTATAGGAAAACCCGGAATGGGAAAGACGACTTTAATATTATCATTGGTTTGCAAACAGGGGAAGTGTTTTAATAGGAAATTTGATAAAGTTTATGTTTGGAGTCCAAGTTTAATAACAGCACCAGATGATCCTTTCGAACTAATACCAGATGATCAGAAGTTTGAGGAAGCAACCTTTGACAATATCAGTGGAGTACTGGATGAAATCAAAGATTCCGGTGAAAAAGTATTATTTGTATTTGATGATGTAATTGCTGATGTTCGCGGTAAAGGTAAAGGACAAATCGAAAATTTATTACAAAAAATATTCTTTAACAGACGACACCTTGCTGGTGCCGGAGGTTCAGTATCTATTATTGCTACTTCACAAGCATACAATAAAATAGATGCTAAATTAAGAAAAACTGCATCTCACATAATATTTTATAAAAATTTACATAAAAAGGAAACAGAATCACTTTTTGATGAAGTGATATTATTACCAAAAAAAGAATATATCGATACATTACGATATGTATTTAATAAGAAACACGATTTTTTATTTATAGATACTAATGCTGAACCGGATAAGATGCTTCACAAAAATTTTACACAATTACAAATCGAATCACCAAACATTAGTGAGGATCTGTTCTAGGTGGCCCGTACCACGCGTCATAATATTCCTGAATATTGATATCATTAACATTAATTATCTTTTCTAAATCATCTATA
>WLWE01002052.1_pt1 | contig 13595 bp, 7 predicted proteins | sample 6718301 | NCBI WGS metagenome assembly WLWE01 (sample SAMN12718691, study PRJNA515312) | sponge metagenome | isolation source: marine sponge | host: Mycale hentscheli | place: New Zealand: South Island, Marlborough, Capsize Point | collected 2003-05-01 | reverse complement strand
GCCATGTGAACATCGGAACCCCAAAGTGACCACCACCGAAGGCATTGATTCAGCAGGAACTGCGAATCTTGCGTTTCTCGAGGAACTCTTCGCCCAGTATCAGCACGATCCTGAAAGTCTCTCTGCGGACTGGCGGCAGTATTTTGATTCCCTCGTAGAGTTATCCGGTGACGCACTCGTAAATGGTCATTCCTCAGGGGAGCACCTAGCCAGCACCGACAATCAATTGCAGGACGTGTCGGAAGTTGAGGGGGGCAGGGAACTTCAGCCGAAAGGTTCGTCCAAGGGGGTAATTGGCGAGCCCGATGAGCGAAATGGCTTGCTTGAAGACGATACGATGATCACGCCAGAGGGTATTGCGACAGGCCATGCACTTGCGATTACTGAGGGTCTGGTGCAGTTGCCTGACGCTCCTGCAGGGGAAGTAAAGCCAGCACCACTGCCTGATGAAGTGCGTCAAAGTCAAGGCAGTGACAGGTTTGCATTTTTACAAGACCGGGTGGACCAACTCGTCCGTGCGTATCGAGTTCGTGGGCATTTAACTGCGGAAATCGATCCACTTGGTCGACCTCGGCCAGGGTTACCAGAGTTGGACCCTGCTTTCTATGACCTCACTGAAGAGGACATGGATCGAGTCTTCTCCACGGATACGATTGAGGGGCCGCAGTCGATGTCGCTGCGGCAAATCATTCGACGGTTGCACAATACATACTGTCGCTCAATAGGCGTGCAGTTCATGCATATGGATGACCTGCTCGTACGTCAGTGGCTGCAGGTGCGAATGGAAGGTTGTGAGAATCGAATTCAACTTGATCGCAAGCAACAGTTGCGAATTTATCGGCAGATGACCACTGCCGCCGTTTTTGAGGAATTCATCCAAAAGCGATTCTTGGGTTCGAAAAGCTTTTCTCTAGAAGGTTCAGAGAGCCTCATTCCGCTTGTAGAAATGGCTATCGAGAGAGGGGCGTCACAGGATATTCAAGATGTTGTGATGGCCATGGCCCACCGTGGCAGGCTCAATGTGTTAGCGAATATTATGAGGAAAAGTCCACAAAGGATTTTTCGAGAGTTTGCTGACCTCGACCCGGAGCTTCACGTTGGTCGTGGTGATGTGAAGTATCATCTCGGTCACTCCACAGACTACGTTGCGGAAAACGGCCGAAAAGTGCACCTCACACTGTGCTTTAATCCGAGTCATCTTGAATATGTGAATCCAGTCGCGATTGGACGAATGCGTGCCCGCCAGGATCGATCAAGCGATCGTGCACGTCAGCATGGAATGGTGATCTTGATTCATGGCGATGCTGCTTTTGCTGGTGAGGGAATTATTCAGGAGACATTGAATCTCAGTGAACTTGATCCCTACTGCGTCGGAGGGACGCTTCATGTGGTTGTGAATAACCAGATTGGTTTTACGACAGGGCCGCAAGAATCACGTTCTTGCGTGTACGCCACAGATGTTGCAAAGATGCTTCAGATTCCAATATTCCACGTGAACGGTGAAGATCCTGAAGCGGTCGCGCAAGTTGTAAGTTTGGCCATGGACTTTCGTAGAGAATTTCAACGCGACGTCGTGATCGACATGTATTGCTTTCGGCGACGGGGTCATAACGAGGCAGACGAGCCTGCATTTACGCAGCCTGCTCTCTACAGAGTTATTGAACAGCAACCGAGTGTTCACGAAAGCTATCTAGAGAAACTGCTCACTCTTGGTGAGGTATCAAGGGACGAGGCGATGCGGATTGCCGAAGAACATCGGGCTCGCTTAGACGCTGAACTATCCGCTGCAAAACGAGACGACTATGTCCACCGCAGTGATGTTGCTGGCGTGTGGGCTTTCTATATCGGTGGACGAGAAAAAGAAGCGGCAGATGTAGATACAGGTGTGCCGCTTGAAAAGCTTGAAGCCCTTCTTCGCCGGTTAGTTGTGTTGCCAGATCGCTTCCAGCCTCACACAAAGATTCGAAAACTGCTCGATGCTCGGTTGGCTATGGCTGATGAAACGCGACCTATTGACTGGTCTGCTGCGGAGGCCTTGGCAATGGGAAGCCTTGCCGTTCAAGGACTCCGAATAAGGCTGTCGGGTCAGGATAGCGAGCGAGGCACGTTTAGTCACAGGCATGCAGTCATACACGACCACATTACAGATGACACCTATTGTCCTCTTGCCCATCTCGCTGAAGAACAGGCCCCGGTTGAGATTTATAACAGCCCACTTTCAGAATCCGGTGTACTTGGATTCGAGTATGGGTACAGCTTGGACTGTCCGGATGGTCTTGTTATGTGGGAGGCACAGTTCGGTGATTTTGTAAACGTTGCCCAGGTGGTTATTGATCAATTTATCGTTAGTGCTGAGGATAAGTGGAATCGGCTCTCGGGCATCGTGATGCTGTTGCCCCATGGCTTCGAGGGTATGGGCCCGGAACATTCGAGTGCCAGGCTTGAAAGATTTCTTCTTCTTGCTGCAAAAGATAATATTCAAGTCGTTCAGCCGACCACGCCGGCTCAATTGTTCCACTGCCTCAGGCGACAGGTGCTTCGCATTTGGAGGAAGCCGTTGGTTGTGATGACGCCGAAAAGTTTGTTGCGTCACCCCAAATGCGTCTCTGCTCTTAGTGATCTTGCAGAGGGAAATTTTCAGAGAGTGATTCCAGATCAGTCCGGTACGCGTCCGGAGAATGTGCGAAGAGTTCTGCTGTGCAGTGGCAAAGTTTTCTACGAACTCGAAAAAAGAAGGTCCGAGTTAGAGCGGTCCGACGTCTCCATCGTACGTGTGGAGCAGCTCTATCCACTTCCTCGAAAATCTTTGCAGAAGGCCTTGGCAGACTATGCCGATGGAACCCCTGTTCTCTGGGTTCAAGAAGAGCCTGAAAATATGGGTGCCTGGCGTTTTCTAAGGATTCATTTTGGTGAAACGTTATTTGATAGGCTGCCATTTTCTGGAGTTTGTCGACAGAGTGCGGCGAGCCCAGCAACGGGTTCAAAGAAAAGCCATGACCTCGAACAGAGTGAGTTGCTTACGGCCGCATTTCTAAGTTAGGTTTTATGACTAGATTTAGAGCCCGGAGGAAAGGTTGCCTGATCATGATGTGGCACAACATTGCCTACTATGCCGATACCACGAATTTAAAGCACGCAAGCAATTGCGTGGAAAACACTACAACCCGGTCCCCCTTATAGTATGTAGGAATCTATGGCGATTGAATTGAAGGTTCCAGAAGTTGGTGAGTCCATCACGGAAGTGATGATTGGCGTCTGGAAAAAAAATGTTGGCGATCCGGTTTCTGCGGATGAATCTGTCGTAGAAATTGAGAGTGATAAGGCGACTGTTGAACTACCAGCTCCCTCGAATGGAGTTGTCTCGGCAATTTTGAAACAGGCCGGAGAACAAGCAGTTGTAGGTGAGGTGATCGGCTATCTTGAAGCTGTTGCGTCGAGTCAACCAACCCCAACAACACCTGAATCTCCGGGTTCCTCACAATCACAATCTGTCGATGTTCGTCATCGAGTTGGAAGCACGGTTATCGGATCGGTGCAACCAGCATCAGGGGCCGGGCCTGTTATGCCAGCTGCAGCACGAGTGTTAGGAGAAGCTGGCGTTTCTCCTCAATCAGTTTCTGGAAGTGGTCCCGGCCAGCGTGTTACGAAAGCTGATGCCACATCTGCAGTCTCCGCATCCCCTTCGTCAACGCTTTCAGGTGTGAGCAGTGTGTCAAAGCCCGTAATGACAGGGACGACAGCAATTTCTTCATCGGAAACGAGTCGAAGTGAGCGACCTGTTCTGATGAGCCCGATGCGGCGACGGATTGCAGAGCGGCTTGTCGAGGCTCAGCACCAGGCTGCCCTGCTGACAACGTTTAACGAAGTTGATATGACCGCTGTTATGGAACTTCGAAAAAAGTTTAAGGACAACTTTGTTGATCGCCATGGTGTAAAGCTTGGATTCATGTCTTTTTTTGTAAGGGCGGCCGTTGAAGCGTTACACGCCGTTCCGCAAGTCAATGCGGAATTCCGTGACCCTCACATTGTGTATCGAGATTTTTGTGATATTGGAATTGCAGTTGGTGGAGGGAAGGGCCTTGTTGTTCCAATTCTTCGCAATGCTGAGCAAATGAATTTTGCCCAAATTGAGCAGTCAATTGGAGATTTTGCTCGTCGGGCGGCTGACAACAAAGTCAAGCTCGAGGAGCTTCAGGGCGGAACATTCACTATTTCCAACGGTGGGGTTTACGGCTCCATGCTCAGCACGCCAATCATCAACCCTCCGCAGAGTGGCATTCTTGGTTTGCACGCAATTCAAGAGAGGCCAGTTGCTGTGAATGGAGAGGTTGTGGTTCGGCCGATGATGTACGTCGCATTGTCATACGATCATCGAATAGTTGACGGCCGAGAAGCAGTCACTTTTTTAAAGCGCATAAAGGAAATGATCGAAGACCCTACGCGGCTTATGTTGGAGTGTTAGATTCGGTTCAGAACTATTTTGCTTCACATGATTTTCGCGATTCTTTTGAGTTAATGCCTTGGTGAGCTTTTGTTCTGTGGGTTAAAAACGCTTGAGTTACACGAGCAACTGATCGAACAAATGTTCTTCCTTATATCGGATTTTTGAGGGTATAGATGACACATGATTTAGTTGTACTTGGGGGTGGTCCAGGTGGATATGTGGCTGCAATACGCGCGGCCCAACTCGGAATGAAAGTGGCGATTGTTGAGAAGGAAGATCGTTTTGGCGGAACGTGCCTTCGCGTGGGCTGTATACCATCCAAGGCCCTTCTAGAGTCGAGTCACAAATACGAAATTGCTTCCGGTGAACTTAGCCAGCACGGCGTTGTTACACAGGGTGTATCACTTGATTTGGCAGTCATGATGAAGCGAAAAGCGGATGTTGTGCAGACATTATCGAAAGGTATTGAAGCTCTTCTAGCCAAAAATAAGGTTGTAAAAATTAAGGGTACCGGTCGTCTTGCTGGTGCAGGTCGTGTCCATGTGATGAGCACAGATGGCTCTGTAACGGAAGTCTCTGCACAGCGAATCGTTCTTGCTGTTGGCAGCCACAGCGTGATTCTTCCCGGGATTGAATGTGATGGCAGTCGAGTCGGTACAAGCACTGAAGCGCTGTCGTACGCAGAGGTGCCAAAGCATCTTGTAGTTATTGGTGGTGGCTACATTGGCCTTGAGCTAGGAAGTGTCTGGCGTCGTCTTGGTTCAAAAGTGACAGTTCTTGAATATTCTGACCGAATTCTCACTGGTATTGATAGTGAGATAGCATCAGATGCACTTGTGCTGTTTAGGAAGCAGGGCCTTGATATCCACCTGGGCGTCAAGGTTCTCTCAGCGAAAGCGGCGGGTGAAGGATGTGTTGTCCAGGCTGAGGGCAGTGACGCAATACATTGTGATCGAGTTTTGGCAGCCACGGGAAGAAAGCCGGCCACATCTGATATTGGTCTTGAGACGGTCGGTCTTTCTACAGATGAGCGGGGGTGGATTCAGGTCGATGGGCAGTATCGGACCGCAGCTCCAGGTGTGTATGCAATCGGAGATTGTATCCCTGGGCCAATGCTCGCACACAAGGCTGAAGAAGATGGCGTCGCGTGTGTTGAGGCGATGCAATCTGGGTGGTGCCATGTGAATTATGGTCTTGTTCCAGCTGTCGTTTTCACGCACCCAGAGATTGCCACTGTTGGACGAACTGAAGAGCAATTAAAATCTGACGGGGTGAGTTACAAGAAGGGTATTTTTCCTTTTCGAGCGAATGGTAGGGCACGGACGATCAACGACATCACAGGTAAGGTGAAGTTGTTAGCGGATGCCAAAACAGATGCAGTACTCGGTGTTCATATTATTGGTCCCGCTGCTGGTGATCTAATCGGTGAGGCTGCTGCGGCTATGAATTTTGGTGCTTCTTCGGAGGATATTGCCCGAGTTTGTCATGCTCATCCGACACTACCGGAGGCATTAAAAGAAGCCGCTTTAGCAGTGGATGGACGGGCGATTCACGCTTGAATGGTAAGAAAAGATGTCGGGCCTGAGATGGTAGACTTTCTATTGTGTAATTTGGGCGCCCGTAGCTCAGTTGGATAGAGCAGCGGACTTCTAATCCGCAGGTCACAGGTTCGAATCCTGTCGGGCGTACTCAAATTGAAAAAGGTCGTCGGAACCCACTCCGGCGACCTTTTTCTGTTTCAGGCCTGTACTGGTTTGTGCTTAGAGAGTTGTGAATTCAGTCGAGCATATCCTTTGGAACTTGTTTTAAGGATAGGCCATGCAAGGGTTCTTACGGCTGCCTAGAAACGAACACGATTAAATTACCAGAGTAGCTACTTGTTCCAGAGGTCAGAATAATCAGAGACAAAAATCTTTTTCAGATAACGCATGGTGGTAGACAGAATGAGTTTCATAAAGTTAAACCTTTCATAATACTCTTATCGTAGAGAGAAACGTTTTTTTCTACCTGAGAATTGACAGGATGCGAATTCGTTAACGTCCCTATAAAAGAACGAAGAAAGGCAGGGCACGTGTTCTCTGTTTTATCTGAGATGTTCTCGTCATGGAAACATGATTACTGTGTTTGTTCCGCATAGTGAGGGAACAAGTCAACGTCACAAGGTAGCGATTTCAGGGCGGCTGGTATCAAGACTTATGGCGTAAAATTCGTCTATAGCCGGTCGTTTTGGTGGTATGATAATGGGTGTGGCAAACTTGCCCCAAAAGTCCGTGAGTCTAAAGAAGTAATTGCTGTGGCGCGAGTCATTTGTGATTTAAGTAGGAGGAGTACAAGCGTTATCGAATTTTCAGACTCTGTCGAGGGTGCATTGAATCAATTGCGAGTGGCTGTCCAGAAGGCACCAGTGTCTCGTCGCCTTTCTGACGATCGTTTTGATGTGACTCATGAGACCTTTGAGCGGTCAAGTAGCCAGCAGCAGCTCGTGCTCAAGACGTTGAAGGAATTGATTAATACACACGAAGATTCGTCAGAGGCCTTGAGGATCCTGAGTGTAGGATGCGGCAGCGGGATACTCGACAATCAATTGATATCAGCACTCGCATCATCTGCTCGAACTTTTGAATATACAGGGGTCGACCCAAACCCGGTCGCCTGTCACCGCTTCCGTGAAGATTTTAAAAAACTTGCTTTGGCAAACGTCAAACTTGAGGTGAAGACAGAGACTGTCGAGTCATTAAATATCAATGATCCTTTTGATATTATTCAGTTGACTCATGCCCTCTATTACTTCAAAGATCCGGCTGATACGCTTGAAAAGTTAAGAAGATTGCTGGCTCCGGGTGGCAAGTTGATAATTGTGCATGCGCCCAACGAGAGCCTTAATCAGCTTTCTGAGTGCTTCTGGTCGCACCATGCCGAACAAGACATCTGGTTCAGTGAGTGCCTAGAGGAACACCTAGTGAAGCAAGATATTGAGTTTACATCTCACAGGATACATGGAGAAGTTGATGTTACTCGTTGTTTTGAGGAGGGTTGTTCCCACGGTGAAAAACTGCTGGACTTTATCACTCAAAGTGATTGCCAAGAGTCTAGTGTAGAAGTGCGAGCGAGGTGCTTGCACTTCCTGAAAAAAATTAGTCGTGTTGATGGAGAGAGCCTCAAGGTAGAGCATCCTGCTGATGTCTTTGTTGTGATGTAAGTTTGTCTGTTGATGCGTGGTCCTGAAAGATAACATCATGTCAGTGCGTTTCGTGGTAGATTAAGCCATTAATCCTACGCGTTTAAGTCCAGCTGTTTGTGCCGATCAGTTCAGTGGCTTGTTGTTTTGGCCAAATAATTCTTATGCCAGGTACGAAAAGATGGCCAAAGAAAGTTCATTCAATTCCCCATCTTTATCATCGGTGGATTGTTCGAACAAACCTCATGTGACGATTGCTTGTTTGTCACTGCACGTTGCCGACAATGAGTATGCATATCTGGTGAATTTGCTTTCGGACGATGAGAAAGAGCGTTCGTTGCGGCGAGTGCCTGAGGTCAGACGAAGAGCTGTTGTAAGCAGAGGCCGTCTTCGGGTTTTGCTTGGTTGTTTGACAGGAGTTCCACCAGAGAAAGTCGCGATTAGAACAGGACACTTTGGGAAGCCATATCTAAGTGATTTTCATCAGGATAGTCTCCAATTCAATGTTGCCCATTCAATGGATGAAGCGGTTATCGCTCTTTCGCGTCAGTGTACGATTGGTGTTGATGTGGAAAAACGCAAGGCAACTCACGACCAAAAATGGGCTCGTCTGATGGCCCCCACAATTCTCTCAGAAAATGAAATGAAGCAGCGAGTCGGAGCGTCTGATGGATTGAGGCCGGAGGAGATACTTGATTGCTGGGTCGCGAAGGAAGCGGTTCTCAAGGCGATTGGTACCGGTATAGGTGACAAGCTTCGTACATGTCAGTTGCCATCTAATCTTCCAGAATTCAGAATGAGTGTTGATTCAGTTGTTTCTTCATGCCAGCTGGCCCCCGTTGTATTTCAGCAGCCAAGCTTTTTGACAGGCAATGGAATCGGCACCGCCCTTATCGATCTCAGTGAAGGAAATCACCTCGCGATAGCATGTCCGGGGCAAGTCTGCGAACTTGCAGTGCGGAGTTTCGGCCGTGTTCTTCAGGACGGCTTGGTGGAAGGCTGACCCCTTTGGGCACGCGGTCCGTTCATTTCTGGGGGTAAGTTATGGACCACGGGTTGGTAGCCCCCATGAATTATTTTTTCGGCAGAATAGGCAAATAATTGGCTAAATTCCCTGAGCAGCCATGTGGTAAGACAGGCGGTTGCAGGCAAATAGGAGAAGTATTTTTGAAAGAGAGGTGAATCTCGCCAATAGTTGACGATCCCTTTAGAGAGCACGGGTTCGTAAATAACTTTTTGGCTGACCATATTATCGGATAGCTTTTGGTGAGAGTACTTAGGTTTTCGTTCCATCTGTGTATCCTTTTGTTGACAATACTTTTCTTTCGTATTGGAGATGCTGCGTCACCGCAGCCTCGCGAGTTGAATACCGATCGTGATGCGTTTACCCCCTCGACGTTCACGATTCGTCCCGGGTTTGCTCTCAATGAGATGTCACATGTGTATATTCAGAATCGTGATGGGAATCCAACGAATAATTACCCTGAGTATATTTGTCGCATTGGTGCGAATGATATTTTTGAGTGGCGGCTCGGCGTCAATTATTCCGTTGGATCACAGGGTAATGTCGTGACAAGCGTTGAGGCGGGTGAATTACCGGATGGTGGTGGTGCGCTTTACGAATCAAACTTTCTTTACGGTTTCAAATTGGCTACATCAGATCAGAATGGCCTCATTCCACAAAGTTGTTTCATCATGGAAGCAACCACCCCGATGTACGGAGAAGAATTTGGGACAGAGCCAGTCGCCACGATAGTTTGTGGTTGGCAGTTGCCAAAAAAATGGCGAATTGATACGGCTATGCGTTATGCGTATGCAGAAGATGCCGAAGAATGGTTCAATCGATGGGCCCCATCAGTTGTTGCACGTATCCCTTTGACGAATCGATTGGAAGTGCATGCAGAGTATTTTGGAACATTTACCCAAGGCCTCAGCAATGATGTAAACCGGTCATTTTTTAGCCCAGGTACACACCTTGTGATTCATAAGAATCTTGAAATTGGGCTTCGTGTAGGGTGGGGAATAACTCCGGCCGCTGCGAATTTTTTCTCAGATGCTGGCCTTGCAGTACGGTATTGATTGCTTTCTTGCAATATATTCTTTAGATTTCGATCGTTCTATTCTTGTTACCGTACGGGGAGCTTCCGCAATGGCCATCTGCAAGTCTATGTCAGTCGTCCGTTTTTGTTTCGTCGTTGTCTTTGTTTTCGTTTCCTCTGCTGTTCGAGGAGATGATTTGTGGAATACTTACTCTGGTCGTGACGGTGCAGGGCATGGGAAAACTGTGGTGTTGATAAGTGGTGATGAGGAATACCGAAGTGAGGAGGCGCTTTCTCAGTTAGGAAAAATTCTCTCAACACGGCATGGTTTTGATTGCGTCGTCCTGTATGCAATCGATGAAGAGTCGGGTGAAATTGCTCCCAATGAACAGGGGAATATCCCTGGGCTCAATGCTCTTGGGAACGCAGACTTAATGGTTATTGCAACACGCTTTCGAAATCTTCCCGACGGGCAGATGAAAGAAATTGATGACTATTTGCGAAGTGGCCGGCCAGTCATTGGCATGCGGACTGCAACACATGCCTTTAAGGTGCCAAAAGACAGCCCCTATGCTCATTACAGCTTTAATTATGACGGTGACAAGCAGGGCTGGACTCAAGGGTTTGGTCGGTCGGTCCTCGGGGAAACATGGATCAGCCATCATGGGCATCATAAGCATGAAAGTACGCGGGGTATCATTGCTCCTGAAGCAAAGGGACACCCGATACTCCGAGGTATAGAAAATGGTGACATCTGGGGTCCAACGGATGTCTACGGTGTTCGTTTGCCACTACCAGCAGACAGTATGCTGCTTGTGCTTGGTCAGGTACTTGAAAATATGGATCCCGATTCGGATCCTGTACAAGGCATGCAGAAAAATGGAAAGAAGAATATTGCCAAAAATGATCCAATGATGCCAGTAGCATGGGTCAAGACGTACGCTATTGAGGGAGGAACTCGTGGCAAAGTTTTCACAACAACAATGGGCGCTTCAACAGACCTGGTTTCAGAGGGTGTCCGTCGAATGATCATAAATGCCTGCTACTGGGCAGTTGGCCTTGAAGACAAAATTTCTGGAGATTTGGATGTGGATATTGTTGGGAATTTCGAGCCAACAATGTATGGTTTTCGAAAAGAAAAAACTGCCGGAATAACTCCAGACGATCTTCGGTAATCGATATTTAATTAAAGACGTTTAATCCAGATGTTCCGGAACTTTACTGGGCTACCATGATCCTGAAGAAATAGCGGCCCTTTTCCTGTTTCTTGCAAAGTCTGCTCAACTTCTTTTAAGTAAGTTGTGACACCATGCTTGTAAGGAATGTACGGGGAGCGTGGTTCAGAAAAGGTCACGCCGTCTTGCACCAGTTTGCCATTAAGCCACGCTTTAAGAGTGCCCGGGGATCGGTTCGTGCCGTCGGTATGTCTCCTTGGTGCGATGAAGCGTATGTCGTAAACCTGCCATTCACCCGTAGGGCGGGATGCATTCACAAAAGGTTTTGTGAACCGGTATAGGCTGCCCTCGTCTTGCTGAGTAACTTTTTTCACGCCAAATGAGTCATAAATTTGCATTTCGTAGTGCCCATGAATGTAGAGCCCACTATTTCCATGCGCTAGTGGAGATGTCATGAATTCAGCATGAATGTCAGCGTCCTGAAAAATCTCAGTTGAGATAATATGATTTATGTGACGAGCACTTCGGGTAGCCGTCAGAACACCATCTTCTTCAGCCCAGTCAATCGGCTCACCGTTCATTGCAGTAAATTGTGGTTCGATATTCCTTCCAAGAAGAATAATTGCGTCTTCAGGCGGTTTGGCAGGTAAGGCACGCTGTTCAGGATGAAAGTCAACTAAGAGTTGGTTGTTTTTTAAACCTGGTTGCATATGTTTTGTTGGTTGCGAAAACGCATTTTTTTGAAGCGTTCTGTCAGCAAAGTCGGCAAACTGATCCCAGTCAAACTGTAAGAGGTCATGTTTTCCATCACGAATATGGTAGCCGATTATTTTTCCAATCGATGTGTTCACAGGCGGCATTACTCGAGTGCCGAGCCCTTGAAGGTCGTAGAGTTTGTAGGCAGGTTTTGCAGCAACAGCCGCAAGGAACTCTCCTCTTGGATCTGCCCAGCGATCGTTTTGAGCGCTCGCCACATAAAGTGGTCGTGGAGCAATCATTGCAAGAAGTGAATGCTGATCGCATGGGAGCTCATTTTCACGACCTGCAAATGTAGCCAGCTTCGGACAGAACCAGTGTGGAAATCTATTTGTGATTGCTTCAATTGATTCACCATAATTTCTTCGCGAGAGTGCCGCTCCACCACATCCGGATTCATTCGAAATAACCATTGCGAAGCGTTTGTCACAAGCTCCCGCCCAAAGTGCTGCCTTTCCGAGCCGAGAGTGTCCCAAAACAATGATCCGATCAGGATCAACCTCAGGCAGCGTCAGAAGCCAGTCGAGAATCCGGGAGAGCCCCCATGCCCATGCACCGATAGCTCCTGGTTCATCAGTAGGAATATTTTTACCAATTGGTCTGCCGAGAGATTCCATAATGCTGATGGCACGACCATCCTCGCAATCCGGGAAGAAATCACCACAGTGGGCAGTGGCTAATCCATAGCCACGAGTCAGCATTGGTTGAACTGGAAATCGGTGACTTTTGATTCCGCGAGAAGCCTCTGTAGCACGATTATTTCCCTCTTTTGAAATAACCCAGTTCTTCGTTATTTCGATATCTTCGTCTGCGACTTCTGCTTGGTTCCCTAGAAAGTTAAGTTTGAGGAAAACAGGGACTTTTTTCTTCGATTTCGGTACATACAAAAGCACGTCGGCTGTAGGTGCGTTCTCCGTTGTACCCATCTTTAGCGTTGCTTGAATCCGTACCGCCGTTGTATCACCGTATTTTTTTTCAATACGTTTTTCTTTGCCGAGAACAGAGACTTCAACAGCTGGTAACCGACACCCATAGATGAATGTCTCGAGTAATTTGAATTGGAACGGACGAGTAGTATCCTCCCAGTCTGAACTGGAACGAGCCTGTTTTTTATTAGGGCCGAGGAGAAAGTTAGGCAAACTGTACTTTCGTACTGCCGCCTCTTCGTAGTTAGGTGTTGATTGTGCTAGGCCAAAGGAGGCCTCTGATATCACAGTCAGCACCAACACATGGAAAAACACATGCCGTACCAAAAAGCCATAACCCTTATTTCTCATGGCGAAATTTCCTGAAAAATCGAAGACGTACCTACTCGGAGAAAGTTCTTCTTGATCTGTGCTGCGAGCACAGGTTGATAGCCCAATCAATTATTTTCACCACAGGTCACACTATTGAACTGAATCAATTTTGCGAAGATGAAGGCCTGCTGCAATGAATGCCACAGCACTTGAGAGGAAATTAATACCAATGAAAATTCCAAGCAGCATGCCTGCTTCCAGTGGGCTGCTCGTTAAAAGAATAATACTCAAAATCCCAGTAATGATTCCATCGAGCAGAAGCCATCCCCACGGGAATCCTTCTCGGACCGTGAATGCGGCAGCTAGCTTTGCTACTGCTTCGAACGCCAGTAAGAAACCAAGAAACAGAACTAGAGCCTCGACGCCTGCCTCGGGTAGTACCAGCATTCCTATTCCAGCCATTGTTGAGAGACCACCGCATACGAGTGTTATCCAGAAACCTCTCCAAGTATAGGTGCCAACTGCCATTGCCACTTGTGAAACTCCTGCTACGAGCAGGCTGATGCCGCAAAATACAGCAACCACTTTTGCTGCTACCCACGGTGTCATAAGTGCAAGGGTACCAAGGGCTCCAAGGATCCCGCCGAGGATGAGACACCATGTTGCAATTCGGGAAACGCTAGGTGACTCGGTATCCATGAAATTACTCCTGTAACGGATTGGAATTCGAACGGTAGAAAGAGAGATCAGAAAATAGATCATAAT
>WLWE01002050.1_pt1 | contig 13616 bp, 7 predicted proteins | sample 6718301 | NCBI WGS metagenome assembly WLWE01 (sample SAMN12718691, study PRJNA515312) | sponge metagenome | isolation source: marine sponge | host: Mycale hentscheli | place: New Zealand: South Island, Marlborough, Capsize Point | collected 2003-05-01 | reverse complement strand
CCTTCCAGGGAAATGTATTGATTAAGATGTTTTTTTTTCGCCATCAATTTCGTTCCAGGGGCAGGGCGTATCGCAACCCAAAACAACGGGATCTTGGCAACCTCGAAGTGCTTGAAAATCGCCTTGCACTTGCTGCAGATTCAGGCACTCTCGACCGTCCGCCATTGGAACAAACAGATACCGTCTATTTAGACACCTTGCTAATCGGTCCACAGCCGATAGTCATGAACCAGTCAGAGGTAATCGGAGACGAAACCAATAGCTTTGTTATTACAGCAGTTGCAAACGGTATTGTTGAAAAATGGCTACCGGCTACAGAAAGCTGGGTGAACGTCTCAGCTGTTCCAACCACATCGAATCCGACGGAACTTCTTAAGTTACTTCAAATCCGTCTGATTCAGCAAGGCGACCGCATAAAGTGGACACCTTCGCAATCAACAAGCCCGGCGGGCTTCGAAAAGGCGTTTGATGTTGTTGGCTGGGATGATGGAAACCCATTAGCTCCACCATCCAGTGAAGCACCCTCCGAAGTTCAAAATTTACGATTTGGTCAGTCAGAAGACGCGAATTCATTGACGGTCAGCTGGGACCCACCGGCATCGTTCGTAGGCTCGTTAAATTACACCGTGACGGTTGACAACGGATCAACGAGCACGACCTTTATCACGACATCCACAAGCAAAAGCTTTTCAGATCTCGAAACCGGCGTTCCTTACACATTCTGGGTCTGGGCGACAAATACAAATCCAGCTCCAGGTGCACAAGCAACGGGGCCAACGTCAAGCATTTCAGCAGCTCCCTCGAAGGACCAGACGCCTACTTTTAGCCAGGTAAAAAATTGGTCTGGCGACTACGACCTGACTTTTTCTGAATATGACATGGGAACAGCATCGGTGCCGACGCTTCAATCGTTTGCCAGTGGCATTTACAACGATCAGTGGGTGCTAATTGCTGGTCGCACAAATGGACTTCATGGCTTCTCTGATGACGGGTTGGCCAATTTTCCACCGAGGTATCAAAACACCGATGTGTGGGTTATTGACCCTATATCAAAGGAGACATGGAGTCGCTCACTAAACGATACCAGCAGCGGTCTAAGTTCAAGTGAAATCGACAGTTTGTCATCAACCAACACCGAGTCTTACCAGGATGGAAACACATTGTTTATCGTCGGCGGATACGTTTACTCGCGCGCGATTAATAACTTTACAACCTACAATGCGCTTTCGGCCATAGATCTACCAACCCTTGTAAACTGGGTCAAAGGAACAGATGAAACGCTTCACACCAATGCCATCTTACAAGTTGCTGGAGAAGAGTCTTCTGACAACTCGTACGATGGCGGATTTTTTCAGGTGACTGGCGGAGGCTTGGAAAAAATAGAAGACCGCTATCAATTGGTTTTTGGCCAGAAGTTTGAAGGTCCGTACGCACACGGATCAACAACCTTCCAAGTCTATACCTCACAGGTTCGAAGTTTTGATATTGATTATGACTTTGCGAATGGAACTCTCTCATATAGTACTGATTCAAATATGATTAATCCTTCTGGTGGAGACCCCAACCGGTTTCGTCGCCGTGATTTGAATGTCTTCCCAATTCTTTCACCGGACAATCAGGGTGGCACTACCAAGAGCACCGCTGCATTGGCTGGTGTCTTCTACAACGGTGTTGGGGTGTGGACTGTGCCGGTTGAAATTGGATATGACGGCATCCCAACAACTGAAAACCCAACGAACGATCCAGACGTTTTCAGGCAGGCTATGAACCAGTATGAATCTGGAAAAATTGGGCTTTACTCCCAGACCTCTGGAGAGATGACTCAAGTCCTTCTCGGAGGTATTTCAGCGAATACATTTGATCCGGCTACGGAGCAACTGACCTACGACGAGAACAATGGATTTCACAGGCAAATAACCGCAGTGTTGCGAGATGCATCTGGCTCATATCAGCAACAATACATAACTGAGTTTCCAGATATTTATGATGGCAATGGCGAGCTTCTCTACTTCGGCGCGAATGCGAGATTCTTCCCTGCTCATGATGTGCCTTTACTAACTGACGACATCATCGACCTCGATTCTTTAACCACAGAAACTGTAGTCGGATACATGTTTGGTGGCATCGCCGCAGACCAACCAAACTTTGGACACACTGTTGCCTCATCAATTATTTTTGAAATCACCTATACTCCGCTGAACGCATAGCCATATTTTGCACCAACTGCTAACAGCATGAATGCACTTAGTCCATGCCTTGAGCCGTTTGCTTCCTTCCGTCTGGCAGTTTTTCTTTAAAGCCGCAAAACTCATAGTGACACAATGAAGTTAACCCTGCTTGTCTTACTAGTCATTCTTTCTGTTCACAATACATTCGCTGATGAAGTGAGAACTGATCATCAAACCATTCTTGAGTTAGGACAACTTATAGCATCACCATCGACAGTGGATCGTGAAGCTCATTCAGAGCCGGCTGATATTCACTCCCTTTTTTTTGATTCACTGCCCTATGAAGGAAAGGCTACGAAGACTTTCGCGTGGCTGGGCATTCCAGAAAATAAAGCCGGGCAAGAAAAAGTACCTGGCATTGTTCTTGTGCACGGTGGTGGTGGTACTGCCTTTAAAGAATGGGTCGAACGCTGGAACAATCATGGCTTTGCTGCAATAAGTATCGCAGTCGAAGGACAAACAGATCAGAAAGGTTCAGGAGCGAAGGAGGGGTGCATTCCAACCGGATGGAGGCAGCACGCTGACTCAGGCCCATACCGCACAGGAATTTATGGTGATTCAGACAAACCGCTCAAAGATCAGTGGATGTATCACGCCGTAGCAGACACTATTTTGGCTCATTCCCTTTTAAGTTCACACCCTCGTGTCGATCCAAAAAAAGTTGGTGTCATGGGTATCTCTTGGGGCGGTGTTATAGTATCGACCGTTGTCGGCATCGACACACGATTTGCGTTTGGCATACCGACCTACGGTTGCGGCAATTTGGCAGATGCGGCAAATCAGTACGGGAAAGCACTTGGTGACAACACCGTGTATCGCGAAATCTGGGACCCAGTACATTATCTACCACGTGCAACTATGCCACTCTTGTGGCAGTCATGGCCCGAAGACAAGCACTTCCCGCTTGACAGCCAATCTTCGTCATACAAAAAGTCATCAGGTCCGCGACTTGTCTCACTGAGACCCGGAATGGGACACGGTCATGGTCCGCCGTGGACTCACGCTGACTCCTACGCCTTTGCGAAATCTGTTGTGAAAACAGGCAAGCCTTGGTGCGTCCAAAAAGAAGTTTCTATAAACGACGGTATGGTGAAGGCCTCTTTTTCTTCCTCAAAGCCTTTTGGAAGTGCCGTACTTGTATCAACAACGGACTCAGGAATTACGGGATCAAGAGATTGGACTGAGACACAGGCTTCTCTGGTCAACAATAATGACGCTTGGACTACAACAGCACCACTGCCACCTGGCACGACCGCATGGTTTCTCAACTTCAAAACTGGCGACCTTATTGCGAGCACAGACTTCCAGCAAGTCACTCCAACAAAAACATCTCAACCAACGGTGTCATCACCTAATAAAAACAAAATGAAAGAGAGAGACGTGCTATTCAGCCGGATTGACACGAATAAAGATGAACTCCTCTCACAAGAAGAATACGTCCTGTTTTACAAAAAACTTTTCCCTAGCATCGATACGAATCAAGACTCCTTTCTAGATCAAGATGAGTTCGTGCACAAAACAGCGATGCGGTTTGGTGATACAAACAAAGATGGCATTTTGACTAAAGATGAATACGAGAAAATTTTCAAGAAGCAACACAGCAATATCGATAGCAATGGAAACGGCACTGTCTCCCAGCAAGAGTGGGAACGACTGAACAAGTAGACCGACTACACCTGCTCTATTCTGCTTCTCAATTACGCGACCAGACGCAGGAACAAACACATCGTTGAACTCATAACGCAGCTGACAATGTGACTCAAAATAATTACTTCGACGTGCGACAGAGTTCTCAGCAGACACCCACCTTCCGAAACCAGCTTGAAACCAACCGTGCATCGCGATCCACCTGAACGCACTGCCTGAGTAACGGGCAGCCAAACATCTGCTCTGAAAACCGCAGCCCGTCAGCCTCTTTTCGTGTCACCTCTCGAAGCCATGGACAAGATGCGTTAGAACATATGAGGGCGCACGGGATTTTCGACTCATAAGACAAGCAATTAAGAGGCAGCCATGCATTTACACAAACTTAATTCTCTTCTCCAAAACAAGAAGAGTAATCGAATGAAAATGAGCCCATTTATACTAAGCATGGCAATGCTCTGTATCGCCATCGCTAGCCCAAAATTCATGTTTGCTGTAGAAGCAAATAATCCAAACATCGTGCTTATCTTTACTGATGACATGGGATGGGGCGACCTCCCCAATTTCACACCTCAGTCAAAGATCAGAACACCAAACATTTCACGGCTTGTAGCTGAGGGAACGAAGTTTGATGATTTCTATGTCGTACAGGCAGTCTGTACAGCCTCGCGGGCGGCACTTATGACAGGATGCTACGCCAACCGTGTCGGGCTTGAGGGCGCACTCAATCACACGAGCCCAACTGGCATTTCACCCGAAGAAGAACTCCTTCCAGAACTGCTCACAAAAGCAGGATACACAACTGGAATGTTTGGGAAGTGGCATCTTGGTCTCCCTCCATACTTTGCCCCTTCAAAAAACGGCTTCCAGGAATGGCTCGGTATTCCATATTCAAACGACAACACCAAATACCACCCAGTTCTATCAGACTCGATGCCACCACTCCCCCTGTATGATGGCGACTCCGTCATTGAAACTGACCCTGACCAACGATTGTTTACCAAGAGGCTTACGAATCGAGCAGTCCAGTTCATCGAAAATAATAAGGACGGGCCCTTCTTTCTCTATGTTCCCCATATCATGCCGCATGTACCAATATTTGCGTCAGACCGTTTTCGAGGAAAATCTGCACGGGGCCTGTACGGGGACGTCATCGAAGAAATTGACTGGTCAGTGGGCGAGATTGTAAAAACAATTGATCGGCTCAATCTCTCAGAAAACACACTCGTAATTTTTACAAATGACAATGGTCCCTTCCTAAGCTATGGAACGCATGCTGGTCAGTCGGGTGTTCTGCGTGGGGGCAAACTTACGACATTCGAGGGTGGTGTCCGGGTACCAATGGTTGCTCGTTGGCCTGGACAGATACCGGCAGGAAAAACCTGCAATACACCGATTATTTCAATCGACTTGCTTCCAACATTCTGTCATCTGGCTCACGCCCCTCTACCTCAGAAAACAATTGATGGTGTGAATATTACAGATGTTCTTGAAGGCAAAACCGATACTGTCGAGGATAGAGCCGGTCTTGTATTTTACGCCGGCAGCGAACTTCAAGCTATTCGAGATGGAAAATGGAAGATTCATTTTCCTCACAAATATCTTGTCGTGAATGGAGAAACGCGAACGGACGGAAAGCCAGCTGGCTATGGCAGGCTTGCCCCTCAGTCCATAAGCAACAGTGGAATTGAAGGAATTGCCAGCCGCCACGGGTATGTCGTTCGTGAATTGCCACTGTCACTCTACGATCTGAATGCTGATATTAGTGAGTCGAACAACGTTGCCTCAGAACACCCTGAGATAGTGAAGAAACTTACTGAGATAGCTGACAAATATCGTACAACTCTTGGCGATAGCCTTCAAAACATGAAGGGCACCGAGAACCGCCCAGTGGGGCGGAACGATCGAACCTAATATCTTGATATCTTTCACAACGTGACTTGTGCGACAAAAAAACCCTGTAACGAACCCTGACTTTCTTCTCCTGACTGATGCTGCGAAAGAGCTTTATGCAGTCGCGGCAGAAGAGCCTATTTACGACTACCACTGTCATCTCGCTCCTGAAGAGATTGCTCAGGACAGACAGTGGGACAACCTCGCCGAAGTCTGGCTCGCTGGAGATCATTACAAGTGGCGGGCTCTACGCGCCGCTGGAATATCGGAAAAATACATCACGGGTGATGCCTCGGCCTATGAAAAGTTTTGTGCATTTGCCGAAACTATGCCAAAACTCTTGAGAAACCCTTTGTGGCACTGGAGCCACCTCGAACTGTCTCGGGTATTTGGAATCAATGAGGTCCTGAATCAGTCCACCGCTCAACGTATTTGGGATGAAGCAAATACACAACTTGGCAAAATCTCTGCCCGGACATTGCTTGCACATTTTCGTGTTGCAGCAATTGGCACAACGGACGACCCGTGTGACAACCTGTCTCATCATATTGAAATCTCAAAAAGCGACTTAAAAACTCGTGTCTATCCTGCCTTTCGTCCAGACAAGGCACTCGCAGCCGATGACTTTGAGGTTTTTCAAACATGGATTCAGCGACTTGAACAAACCTCTGGGATTTCATGCAACAACTTTGATGCGTTTCTTGAAGCGATCGCAAATCGCCACACTTTTTTTCATAACTTGGGTAGCCGGCTCTCGGACCATGGGCTTGAACACTGTTTTGGAAGAGGCGGCACCAAAGAGCAAGCAACAGAAGTTTACAATGCTGCTCGTCAGGGAGAAATGATTTCGAAGGATGCACTTCAGGCCTATCGTGGCTATATGATGGTTTATTTTGGTGAACTTGATGCTTCAAACAGTTGGACCAAGCAACTTCATCTTGGTGCACTCCGAAACACCAACAGTCGCGGCCGTCTTCAACTTGGTGCTGATGCAGGCTACGATTCCATCGGTGACTTCCCACAGGTGGAGCTGCTTGTTGAATATCTGGATGAACTCGACAACCGAGAATCACTCCCAAAGATGGTGCTTTACAACCTCAACCCCACAGACAACTATGCCATCGCTGCCGCTTGCGGCAACTTTCAGGGTGATGGAATTGACGGCAAAATACAGTACGGCAGCGGCTGGTGGTTCCTTGACCAACTTGATGGGATGAGATGGCAGATTAACACACTTTCCCAAATTGGTCTTTTGTCAAACTTCGTGGGCATGCTAACTGATTCAAGGAGTTTCCTTTCGTACCCTCGGCATGAATATTTCCGTCGACTTTTATGCAACATTATTGGAAATGATGTTGAGAATGGATTACTCCCAAATGATATTGAAACAATAAAAGATATGGTTCGCCGCATTAGCTATGGTAATGCTGTTCAATATTTCGAGATGGAAGCAGGTGAGGTCTGACGGCTATCAAACTTAAGCCAAACAATGAAAAAAATAAGAGTGATATACCCAGAATACGTCTTCAAATTATTTATTCACAAGCAGGGCTACCAATGATACGACTTCTTCTATTTCTTCTATTCGTAACATTTATCTTCGATGGAACTCACGAACTGATTGCTGGCCCGTTATCAAGAATACAAAGCCGCAGACACCAAAGAGCAGAACGATCACTCCCTAGAAATACCTGCCAAGACTGCATTACCAAAACTCAAGAAGAGGGAAAGCCCGCTGAAATGTCAGCCAAAAACAACACGCCGCCTCAGGGATTTGTTGCTTTATTTAACGGCACAGATTTAAACGGTTGGTACGGATGGGGCACGCAGGACCCAGACGATTTCAGGAACATGTCGCCCGAAGAAAAACTTGAATACAAGAAAAAATCTATTCATGGCGGCCTTCTTAACAAAAAAGGTGTCGACGCAGGTGATCACATAAATGCTCATTGGCGAGTTGACAACGACGAACTTGTTAACGATGGGAAAGGGCTTTATCTCACAACAGACAAGGAATACGGCGATTTTGAACTTCTCGTGGATTATAAAATGCAGCCCCTTGGTGACAGTGGGATTTATCTCCGCGGCATACCACAGGTCCAGATATGGGACTCTACCGAGGAAAAGAAATTTAAACTAGGAGCAGACAAGGGCTCTGGTGGCCTCTGGAACAACAAACGCAACGAGGGCAAATACCCTTTAGTAAAGATGGACCGTCCGTTTGGTGAATGGAATCACTTCCGCATTAAAATGATTGGTGAACACGTAACTGTTGAACTCAATGGAGAAACTGTTGTTCGAAACGCTGTCATGGACAATTTTTTTGCACACCGAAAAAATAAAGGTGCTAGCACGAGTGATCCAACTGGCCTTCTCGTGAGCCCTATGCCACGACGAGGTCCTATCCAGCTACAAACACATGGCAGTGAAATCCAATGGCGAAATATTTATATCCGTGAAATTCCTACACGTGAAGCAGATGATGTTCTGCGAGCACAAAATGACAGCGGTTTTGTTGAATTAATTAACGGCAAGGACCTAACCAATTGGCAAGGAGCCGTAGACAGTTACGAGGTTCGTGAGGGTAACATTGTCTGCAAGCCAGGTAAGGGTGGAGATCTACTCACCAAGGAGTCCTTCGGTGACGTGACTATCAGGGTCGAGTTCAAACTGCCGACAGCTGGCAACAATGGAATCGCACTACGAGTTCCAGAAGGTGGCCATAGTGCTCATGACGGCATGGAAATTCAGATTATTGATGATGACGGCTATAACGCGAAACTGGCCTCTGCTGGCAAGCCAAGGCTCAAAGATTATCAGCATCACGGCAGCCTTTACTTTTGTGTAGGCGCTAAGCAAGGCTACTTACGACCTGCTGGTGAATGGAATTTTGAAGAAATTGTCATTTGTGATCAGAAACTCACGGTTACGCTCAATGGCACATGTATTCTCGACGTTCAACTCGACACGCTGGATCGAGGCAAGATGGATCATGTCCCAGGAGGCCTTTCTCGTAAGGAGGGCTTTATTGGTTTTGCTGGACACAATGACCCGGTTGAATTCCGGAGTTTCAAAGTAAAAAGAATGCATTAGTTGAAGCCACTACAGCCGACAATTTTCAAGGAGGCGTCATCATGGATTTCCCGCAACTAAGAAACATTTCCATTCTTTTCATATTCTGTATTTCTCAATTGGTTTTTGTAGATGCCAACCTCGGACAATCTGCAGACGATTCAACGAATCGAGACCAACCGAACGTGAGGCCCAACTCACAAGGAAATCGATCTTTGGAGATCATTGAAAACATTCCGTACGCAGATACTGATAACCCTCGGCAACAGATCGATCTTTTTCTTCCACGCAAACAAATAGATGACAAACCTCTACCAATTGTTGCGTTTATTCATGGAGGTGGGTGGAGAAATGGTAGTCGTCGCAGTGGCCTTAGTTTCATCGGGCCGATTGTTCAGACGGGGAAATATATTGGTGCCTCAATCGGCTACCGGCTCACAGACGAGGCCATCTGGCCAGCCCAAATACATGATTGTAAAGCCGCCATACGTTGGCTTCGAGCAAACGCTCAACAGTACGGTGCTGATTCAAAGAAAATAATAGTAGCCGGATCATCTGCCGGAGGACATCTCGTCGCCATGCTCGGAACGTCTGGAGATGTTCAAGAGCTTGAGGGTAATCTTGGAAATCATGTTGACAAAAGCAGCAGAGTCGATGGTGTTGTCAATTTCTTTGGACCGAGTGACTTAGCTTCAATGGGCGGTTGGCACAACAACTCCGACTCACCAGAATCACTCCTGCTTGGCGGAACAGTTCCAGAGAACAAGAAAATTGCACAAGCGGCGTCACCTATTACATATGCCTCAAAAGATGACCCGCCTTTCCTGACCATCCATGGAACGAACGACTCGGTTGTGCCTTTTGAACAGTCTGTTCAACTCACCAAAGCACTTCAGAAGGCTGGAGCCTTCGCACAACTTATTCCAATTGAGGGTGGCGGCCATGGTCGCCCTCGACTTCGTGTACTTGACGATCGGATTCAACTTTTTCTTGAAAATCAAGTTAATGGCACGAACCATAAAATTTCAACTGAGTCGATTCCAAGTCCAAAACGTTCTCGTTGACAAAAATGCGTCATGTAAAGCTACGGTAACATCACACATGCATTCGAAACCTGTCCTAGTCTTTGTTGCAAGTCTACTTTCTGTTTTTCCTTTTACTGAAAAGCTTATTGGCAGAAAGGCTTTCGCAACTGAACCGGCAAAATATTTCTGGAATCAGTTTCGTGGACCGACAGCTGATGGCAAATCACATTCGCTAAACCTGCCCGTCCAATGGAGTGAAACCAGAAACATCTGCTGGAAAACACCCATCCCGGGAAGAGCATGGTCTAGTCCGGTCGTTTCAGGGGATACCATATGGCTCTCAAACGCCACAGATGATGGACGACGGCTTTCCTTACTCGCCACGAATGCAAAAACCGGGGTAATACGTAAAGACATTACGGTCTTCGAAATTGAGGAACCGATGTTTTGCCACCCGTTTAACAGCTATGCGAGCCCAACCCCCGTTATTGCAAACGGCTGCCTTTTCGTCCATTACGGCAGTGCTGGAACTGCCTGTGTCGATACAGAGACTGAAGCGATCGTATGGACCCGCCAGGACCTTCCATGTGATCATCACAGGGGCCCGGGGTCATCTCCGATTTTTTTCGAGAATAAAGTATTTTTAAATTTCGATGGATTCGACCAGCAATACGTTGTCTGCCTCGATGCAAAAACAGGGGAAACGATATGGCGTACAGATCGGTCGATTGATTATGGATCTGATAATGGTGACTTCAAAAAAGCATATTGCACTCCTACTGTCATAAATCACAACAATCGAACACAACTTGTGAGCCCAGCAGCAGTCGCTACTGTTGCTTACGACCCAGACAATGGCCAAGAAATCTGGACGGTTTACCACGGTGGATTCAATGCAGCAGCCCGTCCTCTTTATAGCCACGGACTTGTAATTCTTTGCACGGCTCAAGGTGATCGATTACTGGCAGTTCGACCTGATGGAGTGGGGGATATCACAGACGAAAATGTGGTTTGGAAGTTTGGTAAATCCGCCCCAACTCGACCAAGCCAATCTGTTGTGGGTGACCAGCTTTACATGGTGAGTGATACAGGAATTTTTAGTTGCATCGATATTGAAACTGGAAAGGTTCGGTGGAGCGAACGACAAAGTGGACGATATTCTGCCTCACTCGTTGAGTCTGATGGAAGGCTCTATGCGTGTGATGAAGATGGAACCTGTATCGTATTCAAAGCCAATCCACAATCCTTTGAAATCTTATCTGAGAACAAACTTGATGATGGCTGCATGGCATCGCCGGGTGTTTTGGGTGACGATCTACTTATTCGCACGAAATCTAATCTCTACCGTATTAGCTCAACGTTATCATCAGAAATTGATGACTAGAGAAATCTTCACCCAATTTTCGTTATGCCAAGACATCATCGATCGATTTTGATCTGATCGAAGTCTCACAAGCCATCCGTTGCGTTAAGCCCGGTGACGCAGCGGGCTGCTACAGCAGCTCCTGGCATAACTCACTGGCACACATTTTGCCTACGAAGAATACTGGCTAAAACCAAGCAGCGACGAGTCCCCATCGCTCGTTGTATCAACGACTGGCCCACGCACGCTAATACAGGAAGCCTGAATACATTCACCTGGCAGCAGAAGTTATTCAACACAACCCGCATTACCTTTTTCAAACTGTACGATCAAAGAATTTCAGTATGGCTGAAATCCTGTCAAAGAGAAAACGGATACCACCAACTCGGATACTGTCCCCGGTGGAAATGTCGGACTATTTTTCCTGACTTTGAATGATCACGCCACTGTTGACCAACCAATTCTCAATGTGGATAAGAATTTTCGACTCGATGCCGAACAGAGCAAATTCAAACACTTTCTTAAAAATTCACCCAAACTGTCATGAAAGGCGTCGCCAGATTCCAGACCTCGATCGCTTCATTGCAGTTCGAGCTACACGCTGTCTCGCGGATAGCCCGCAAAAACATAGCCCTCCTTCCTAAGACTCCTTACCTCCGGCATGCTGTCATGGAACAGCTCGCAGACTACGACATAAGTCATAACATTGAAGTGCTGGGAGGTCGTTCGGGAACACCATACGATGCATTCACTCTGGCTACAAACGCCAAAAAAATACGGTGCGCGTGCCGCTATTTTCGGAAAAAAATTATATTCAGTTGGAGACCAACACTCTTTTGTTCGATTTCTTTGAGCCGTTGCCGACGATCAGCTATTGCCGGAAGAGGCCGTTCGTGGTTACCACGCAGAACTTAAGAGAAAGTCCAAGTTTTTAAGGGGACTCCAAGATGACCTCGTACAAACCCCGTAGGATAAACCGACACGAACATGAGAATTGAAGGGACGTCGCATTACCCAATGATTTTCGACCTTCTTGCTTTCCCAAACCAAACAGAAAAACAATATCTCCCAAGTGTCTAACTTAAAAACAGGCATGTAGGGTAGAACGTAATTGTTACTAAAGCTCGTGTTTTCCAGGAAATTCTCAACTTTTTAGAATCTCTATTGTTTGAGAGTTTCAACCGTCTGCATATCGTTCATCAACCAACTTCGGTGGCAGCAGTCAGGGGCATGCCATCAAGTGAACGGAGAAGTAGCGGGTAGGGCTGATCATGTGTGCTATTTAAAGCATGTGTCTCTGCTCAATCCGAATTCATACCAGCAGAAAGGGTCCCTGACATGTTTTTTGCAACATCTCGGTTAGGTAGTCGAAAAAATTCAACATCTCAGTCAGAACACAATCTCAAAGATGTTACTGATGAGTTTGTGCATCCAAGTCGTGTTCTTTTCACAGAGGAAGTAGTACTTGGTATTTGTATGGTAATCACAGGGCTTCTCTATGCATTTGCACAGATGCCAGGCACTGTACTTTCTACTGCTTCGGCAAGTAAGTCCTTAATGAAGCGTTCTATCGCGGGCTTCGCACCTGCAAGCAGTTTTGATTCTGACGCAAAAGGCATTGCACTAATCGATGCAGCACAACCGATGCTCACTGCAATGCGGAAAGTGAGCGCACTCGAGAGCAAACATGACTTTAGTCCTGAAACACAAGCAGCTTGGAAAACTGTTCAAGAAGAAGGGAAGGAACTCGGCCGTTGTCTTGTCGTGATTCACAACAAAGCACTACCTCTCTGGATTCACAAGGCAGAGAAAGAACGCATATCTCTAATCGAGAAAAAGCTAGAGAACGTTGCCGGTGAAGCCCGTGACATGATTCGCTCACTGCGTATGCAGTCGCTTCCACAAGAGCAGCGGGTTGCACTGCAAATCGCTGCTGAGAGCAGAACCGACGAGCAGGCTGAACTCGCGGCAGTGGCGGAGAAAGCCACTTCAGTGTCATGGGAAACGGCGGCTAGTACTCTTGCTGAACCCCAACGCGATCAAGCAGAAAACTTGTGTCTCCTTCTTTCCGATGCACAGGAGAATTATCGCGGTATTAGCTCATGTCGTGACGTGCTTAACTACGACTACTGGATGGCAGTCTCAACGATCGCATCAACTCCAGACGGCATGAAGGCGCGTGAATCTCTGCAACGAGCGGGACGAGCTGCCGAAACTGGCGATTTTGAGGAAGCCCAATCAGCGTACGAAGAAGGACTCACTGCGTTACAGGCGTGTATTATGGAAAACCCTAAACTCAGCAGCAAGGCTGGAGTGATTGAAGAAATCAGTAATCAGATTGGTAAGTATAAAAAAGTTATTGAAGAACAAGGAAAAGAGTTTGATACCACA
>WLWE01002048.1_pt1 | contig 13632 bp, 25 predicted proteins | sample 6718301 | NCBI WGS metagenome assembly WLWE01 (sample SAMN12718691, study PRJNA515312) | sponge metagenome | isolation source: marine sponge | host: Mycale hentscheli | place: New Zealand: South Island, Marlborough, Capsize Point | collected 2003-05-01 | reverse complement strand
CCCCCTAGGACGGCTGGGTCGGGCTTCGCCCTCCCCATCCATGACACCAATGACGGCAGCACCTGGTCGATCGTAAAACGCTCGAACCTACGTTTCCGTTGCAGAAGGGTTCATTAGCTTGCAGAAACTCCCTTCAATCATGGGCATAGTAAAATTGATGTTGAGGGGTTATTCAAGAACCAGACCCGTTATGAAAAACGGAAAGCATACGGGTGTTAATACCCCTCGATTACCGCCAGACGGTTGCTTTGATTTAGATCAACCCTCCCCTTCGGTATGCGCTCAAAGTGGGATGCAATTATGGGTGATTGAGCATGATTAAAACCAGGCATGGAAACTTCGAGGTTGTAGCTATTGCTCAAGACGAGCAGGGGAATGTTGAAGTGGTACTTGTTGAGGTGATTGAACATGGCTCGTAGGGACTTGGCGAGGGAACGACTTCAAACCATTCGATCGCTGCAGGGATGGCGTGAAGCGTACAAGGTTGCAGGGCTTACTCAAGAGGGTTCGGATGCAACAAAACGAAGAAGGCTCTCAAGGCTCATCAACCGTAAGACTTCTGGTTCAAAGAAACTTGATGCAAAGCAGAGAAGGAAAATCAATCGAACCTTCAAGACAAAGACCAGGCGTAAGGCATTTGACAAAGCGAGAACAGAACAGGAGATTAAAGCGATAAACAAGGTTCGAGCAGAAGCACGAAAGAAGGCGAGAGCTACTTTTGGTGCAAACGGCACATTCCCCGATGCAAAGAAACTCAAAGTACGCCTTGATTCAGCAAAGCCATTAACCAAAGCAGAAAAGGAGAGGATCGCTAAAGCCTTTGAAACTGCTGATAAGGATTCTGGACGAGCGATACGAAAGGAATACAAAACGTTGCTAACCAGAGTTAAAATTACAAACTTACCTCAAAGACAACGTGCAGAGCATTCAAGAAAACTCATCAAGGCGACCAGAGCAGTAGAACGGGACGAGAGGAATTGAAATGGACTTGGTATCGTTTCGAGAGGACTTTGAGTATAACCTTCAAAGAAGGAAACGACCTGCAACCTCCACATGGTCGAAAGTGGATATAGCAGGGATTGACTTTGAAACAAAAGACGGCTTCCCTCATATCCTTACCTGGTCGGTTTGGAACGAAAAGGAAAACCAATGGAAAAACCATGTTCACATATTTGGAGGAACAAGAAACGATCCCGATATGTTCTTTGAAGCAAATGGAAAGAAACGATACCCTGCGTTTGATATTTCCCGTTTCTGTGAGCAATTGTTTCTTACAGGTAAATACTCTCAAGGTGGGTATGGAAAGCGTAGGAAACCTCAAGAAATGTATTTTTATAACCTTTCCTATGATGCAGGGGCTATCATCAAGACCTTACCAGAAGAAGCTATTGGACGTTTGATGTATGGCGATACCGTAATGATCGATACGGAAACAGACGAATTAACCGATCGAGTAGAACGGGTCAAAATGCTAAACCGTAAATGGACTCCTAAAAGTCCTAAGTCGGTTAAGAAGTACGTTATGACTTGGCGACTATGGAATGAGGATAAAACGAAGCATTCTCGAATAGACTTCAACCGCTACATCAAAATTACTTACTTACCTAAGAAGTGGTTAGGAATCGAACCTATTATGCACTACACTAAGGGCGTAAAATGGGCTAAGATTGACTGTTGGGACGTATCACCCTTCTGCGGTCGTGGTGGCTTAAATTATCAAGCTAACAAGCATTTAGGAGAAGGAAAACTTGACTTCACTAAAGAGGAAATGTCGCTTCTTGGAGGACTTACGCCAGAAGCGATCGATTGGACGGTGAAGAATTGGGATAAAATCCTCGAATATGCCGTCATGGATGCGAACCTTACTGCTCGTCTGGCGTGGAAAATGATAAGTGAGTTTGAAGCAGAAGGCATACGCATGACAAAACCCTATTCCCCTGCATCCGTCGCAGCAAGAGCAGCACTTGACCGATGCGAAATACCGACCATGAATGATATGATCGATTCAAACATGAACGACGTTCTCGCAGCGTGGACTTCAGCTAATGGAGGACACTTTGAATCTACAGGTTCTGGCTTTGTTGAACGAGTCCAGGCATGGGACATTACCTCTGCATACCCTCATGTAATGTGGTGGTTGCCCGATATTTCAAAGGGTGAATGGTTAGGATCGTTCAATGGCGACGGTGATGATGAAGTAGAGGACTTCTTCAATAGAGGGTTCAAACCTTATCACTTATCCTTCTTTGAAGCCCATGTTGTATTCCCGCCTGGTCTTGACATATACCCTGCAGCGATGAAAAGCAAAACCGCAGGTTGCTTGATGAATCCTCAAGTAGCGACTAAGTGGTTCACAGGCGACGAAATTAGAGAGTTTCGAGCGTGGGGTGCTGATATTCATATTGAGCGTTGGTCTGCTTTTATTCCCGATGAATCAAACGAGGATGCACCAGACGTTGAAAACGGTATAAAATATCCTTTTAGACCCTTTATCCGTCAATTTTACGGAGGTAAATTGCATCAAGACAACCTCAAAGCGCAGGGTTCGCCCGATTATGACCCTCAAAAACGAGAGAAATACAAGCTAATGATTAACAGTCTATTTGGTAAAACTTACCAGGCGATCGAGAAGAACGGTACACGCTCTACGGGGTCGCTTTGGAATCCTTTTTACGCTTCTACAATAACCGCAGGTTGTCGAATGCGTATGGCTGAAATCATCCGTCTTAATGACTATCAAGGCGTTCTTTCCGTTGCTACTGATGGAATCATATTCAAGCACGATCGGGACATTGTAGTACCAGAAATTGAAATGCCTGTTCTATGGGATGGTGAGCAAATAAACTTAGGCGAATGGGAGTTTGACGGTGAAGGTTCGCTCTTGTTGATGATGTCTGGCGTTTATTCTATCATCAAGGAAACGGTTGAAAATTATTCTGGCGTAGAGGACTTCTATGATGCTAAGAATACGTTTCGAGGATCGTATTCATTATTCCTTGACTATGAGGATGAAGAAGGAAACCTAAACCAAGACTTCTACGGTTTGGATTGGGTACAGTTTTGTGAGAGGTTCAGCGAGGAAACGAAAGTTTCTCGAACAGAGGAAATCAACCCTACAATGCGCCCTTATTCTTTGGGCGAAGCGAGAATAAGAAACGACTACGCTTTAACGAATCAGTTTCGAGTAGTGAACGTAAGCATAACGCCTAATGGCGATTCAAATAAGCGAGCCTGGATTGAGAAACCAGAAACTTTCGGGGAATTAGCTTCTAAGTGGTGGCCTTCTTCAACATGGGAGAGTATGATATGATAGGAAATGCAGCAAAGAAGCGTAGGAAACGTAGAGCCGACGTTGTAAGACTTACTCTATACTTACTCGACCAGAAAGAAGAAGGATGGAGGTTTGCAGACCTGCATAAAATCGTTCAAGACTCACTAAGAGCCAGAGTTTCACGATCGGGTATGGGATTGATTATGCGACCTTATTTCCTATCTGGTGAAATTATTCGAGAACGAGTTTCCGATCATGGAATAGAAACTCATGTTTGGAGGAAACCGTTAAACGCTCGCAACGGAAACGAATAGGTTATGGAATGGAAACAAGACCCTCAAGTGCAAGAAGCATTAAGGCAATACTTGGTTAATCAAAAACAGGACTTAGGAAACCTTCTCGAAGCACTAAGTCCACATAACAACGGCAGCCCTCCATTTCAATTCCTCCAGGTGATGGGTAAGTTTGTTTGGCGTTATGTCGATCATTTACAGTCGGAGGTTGAAAGTGATGCTCTCGAATTAGCTCTTAGCGACGTAGCCAACGACCCAACCGTTCAGCTAATGGTTGGAAACATGGTTCAAAATGGAATCGATCGGGGGTTATCCCTTGACTGAACATAACTGCGATCAATGCGATAAGGTCTACAAGACCAGAGCAGGTCTATGGAAACATAAGAAAGCGAAGCATCAAAACTCTGCTTCTACAGAGGAAACAACGTCGCCAGAGGAAAACCCCATTCCTCCTTCATCTATGCCCAATGATGAACCCTCTGGCGGCACTTCACCTTCATGGATGGATTGGGACTTTGGATCGGATGAATCAACAACCGATACAATCCCCTTTGCTTTCAAATCAATAGTACAACCCGTTCCTGGTGAATGGGGTAAAATGTCAAAGGCTCAAAGAGAAGCTCTCGAAAAACAAAACTTAGGCATTCTCAAGATGGGTCTTTCTACGATCGACGTTCTACTTTCTAAATACGGTCAAGCCGTTTCGCTCGACCCAGACTTTGAGGTTAAGCATAGCGAGGATGATAAGAACCTGGTCGCCAATGCTCAATATCGCTACCTCGAAGAAAAAGGTCTATTTCTTACTAATTACCTCTCAACAGGTATGATAGCAGGGGGTCTTACGTCCTGGTATGTTCTAAGCCCCGTCATGCGTATTCGTAAGAAGGCTAAAAGGAAACTGTTCAAGGGAAGAGGTCTACTTTCAAGGTTGCCTTTGATTGGTCGCTTATTCAAACGTAAGCAACAACCAGAGCATGAAATAGGTCAAATAGCTGAAGAGGTGATTCTAAATGAATAACGATCTGTTCATGCCTACGGGAAAAAGTCTGCATAAGGTTGTAGTCGGTCAAAGCGGTTCTGGTAAATCCGTATTCCTCGAAGAATCAGCTAAAGCGTTTCTAAAGAATAATTCGAGCGAAACTATGCGCCTGGTTTATTTTAGTCCTAAACAAGAAGGGTTTATTGATCTACTGCCTAAAGACAAAAAGAAGCGACCTATAGGTTTGGTCGGTTCTGTTGATGGAATGCTAAAGAACCTCGAAAAGAACGTACTTACGGTATTCTATCCAGACTCCTATGAATTAGAGTCTACTATGGATGAAACCCTCGACGCTCTATTTGACTTCAAGGATGCAAACCCTACGTTCAAATGCACGATCGTTATTGATGATAGCCAGGTATTCTTGAGCAGTAGAAAACAGGCGAGCGAGTCTTTCCGTAGAATAGCTTTACTCGGACGATCGAGAGAATTGAACGTCATATTTGTATCTCATGCCGTTGTCTTGAATAAGACTCTCGAAGGTCAAGTAGATACGTTAATTTTCTTTTCATTACCTGCAAAGGCTCATTGGAAACAAACAGAAGAACGGTATGGTTTCAATCCAGAACCTATGATTGAGCAGTTAAGAAGTGTGCCTTATTCATTCGTTTATTATGACGTACGGTCGACAAACGCTCGAATGATGAACCCTATTGACTTAAAATAGAGTCTTGAGGATTAAGAGTTTCACAAACTTGGATTACTGATTCTATGTTAGATATTTGATTCAGCAACCCTGCTATTTTTACCGATAAATGATAATTCTTCATCGGGTCGATCATGATTAACTTTTGAGTTTCCTTGATTGTGTTTTGGTGTTCAATTTTCGCCTGTACCATCAATTCTTTTAATCGCTTAACCTTCATGTTCGCACTCCCTTAACGTCCGATTGTAAAAGGTAGCACTTAAACATCGTCTTCATTATAGGGTCAATACGGCAACGGTCTGGTCATGGACTACGCAAACTCAATGCGCTCTGTTGGAATCGGCATCGGCTTTTCGCTGATGCTTGCAGTAATGAATGGACTCTCAACGTACCTCTTCAAAGGCGATACCGTCAGCGAAGTAGCCGTTTCAAAGTTTGGAGGTGGACAATAGATGGTTTCTATTCTCCCTACGTCTGGCTCTGCTAATGGTATTGTTTCCTGGCTCTGGTATGGAATGCTCGCTACTGCAGCATTCGCAATTACTCAAGGTGTCGTTGGATCGGAATTGACGGAAGCACTCCGTAAGAAGGCTTGAGGTGATTTAGTATGGCTGGCTCATCTAACGCAAACGGTGGTGTTCGATACACCATGATCTATCAAGACGCAACCTCCCTCCCATCCGATAACGTCGGTGGTGCTGCATTCAACCTCTCGAACCCTGTTCCCGCAGGTTTGATTGAAGCCGTTGGTCTACGCATTAGTGGGACTTGCGCTGCTTATCCTTCTACTGCTTCTGTTGCTGAAATTATCTCTGGTGTTCGTTTCACTTTGAATGGCGATCAGGTGATTAACCTTCAAACCCAAGCAAACGAAACGGGAACGAATAACGTTTCTCGTCTTGGTGCTATGGTTCAAGACGTTGGAGGTATGGTCGTCGAAAGCCCTGCTTCAGCTACTGCCGTTGATGCAACCATTTGGATTCCTCTTGGTCTTAACGCACCTGTCAATTCTCGCTTCGAGTTGGCTTTGAATTACATTACCGCACTTTCAGCCGTCGCTGGAAACTTCGAGTTGTGGATCAAGTATGGAAAATCTACCAACCTTACTCTCTATGGAAACCAGACTTCTCAAACTCTGGCTGATGGGGCGCAAACTATGGTTAGCGTGAAAATCCCTACAATTAAGGGTGCAACAGTCGCAGGTATCATGGTTCAAGGTGCAAATGCAGCAGACAACCTACAAAGCGTCATTCCTAAGATTCTTGGCGACTTCGCTATGTCAGCTACTTACCTTCGAGGTATTTCTGGTGCAGGTGAAAACGGGTATATGTTTGTCAATACTGCAACGTCAGCAATCGACCAACAATACTCAAGTCGTCTACCAGGTTATTACTTCATCCCGCTTTACAATGCAAGCGTTAGTGATGGTTCGGTGGTTCTTCTTATCACCAACGATACAGGCGCAGCAGCAAGCGAGTTTTTGACCTTCACACCTGTTCTTAACCTCGCTACTTCTGGCTCTGGCGAACGTACACCTGTTCAAACCGCAAGAGTCGCAACAGGCTCGAAGGGTGCTATCCTTAGCCGAGCAGAGGACAATTGAGGGAGGAATCCCTCATGGGTTATACGTTCAATCTAACAATACCCGCTTCTGGTGGAGGTTCACGCCCCATCAATGTTAGCGGTCAAACGATGCTTATTTGCGGTGATGCTGCGCTTGAAGTAGCTTATGATGAGAACGGTTTCAATACAGGTCAATTCTTTGTATTACCTCCTAATGCAGACGCACCACCCCCGCTATATTTTCCTCTCGAAGGCAAAACAATTCTTTGGGTTCGGTTAGATCCCACTACGGGTGAACCTGCAGCAAACCTTAGCGTTTGGACGGACATAGGATCGGTGAACCTCTAATGTTGCTTCCCGTAGCCGTTGCAGCAGGTTTAGTTTGGATTCTACTTCGAGAACGTAAGGACGAACCAGACGAAGACCCTACAGAGCCTACAGAGCCTACAGAGCCTACAGAACCTACGCCCGACCCTTCAACGACTGAATGGACGGAAACTGCATCCTGGCAAGGCGAGTACGCAGAGCGAGGGTATGACGGTACAGAACGTGTCGTATGGGGTTTAACTAAAGGGATTAGATTTCAAGACGGTTCTACTGAAATGAGCGATACCCAATATATTCTAATCGGAAACAAAGCCCATACTTCTTTCCGTTCTGCTAACTCCGATAGAGGAACGATCGACATAAAGAAAGAATATACAGGTGGAGATAAGGACGTTAAAAACGCAATTGTCTATGACTCCTTCGCTACTGCCGAAGCAAAGGTTCGAGAGTTAAGCCAAGAGCCAGAGTATGACCCTACAGACCCAACCCAACCTCGACCTCAACCAGAGGACGACGACGACGACGGATCAAGCGGAGGTGGCTTTGGTGGACTCCCTGCAGCACCAGGCTATCAATTAGGACAAGGTATGGGTTCTTCCGCATTTTAGGAGGGACAAGTATGACTATTCCTTACAACCCTTACGACTACATAGACGGTACTAATCCGAGCATCCGTAAAGGACGTTTTGAGTACGCTTCTGCAACGTTAAAGCAATTGATTCAAGACTCAATTGATGAAAAGGCAGGTTCACCATTTATTGTTATTCTCGGTGGCGATCGGTCATATCAAAATAACGACAATACGTTAAAGCTCGTCGATCGTGATTGGTCGGGAACGTCTGGTTATGTTTCAATTCGCATGAAAGAAGGGTTTCAATCCTTATGGTTTATCACTACTGAAAATAACGACTTTTTCGACGACTACGCTCTTGATGGGATTAGGTCTGGTTGGACTAATGAAAACGCAATCATAGACGACCTGGAAGGTGAATGGCCTACGGTCTGGTATCAAGCCGATACGGACGGGGGATTATCTCGAACCTTGTTCGGATTGGACGAAGGTGATTATATCTCGATCGATATTGACGGTGAATCCTCCAGAGTCGCTCAAATGCGAGTTAGACTTTCTGGTGTAGATTATTACTCAAACGTAGACATTAACGACGAAACTTACCTTTCAAAACTATGGGTTCGTAAATGGAATGCCGACTATGAAAGAAACGATCCTACGTTGCCGACCATACCGACCATACCAGACGACCCCGATTATGAACCTATTACTTGCCCTCTCGGTCAAATTGATAATGGGTCTGGCTTTTGTATTCCCGATCCTAATTATGTTCCTATTGAACCAGAACCAGAACCGACTAAAGAGGACGACGTATCAGCCGTTGCTATGGTCGCCCTTGTTGCAGGTATCGCTTTAGTCATTGTAGTAGCTTTGAGGGTGAGAACATGAAGTTTATTCGATCGTCAAAGTGTGGAAAGGTTCGAGTCAATTCAAAGGTTCGAGTCGGACGACCAGGTTCAAAACGCCAACGTTCATACTGCGCTCGATCGGCTAAAATCAAAGGCTCTTGGCGTTCTAACCCATGTTCACCTAATGCCCTTCAACGTAAGAGGTGGAAATGTTGAACGACCAGGACAACGAGCAAAACAGACGAATTAGGGACGTAGAATCACGTCTTAATGAAGTAGAAAATCAAATGTCGGCTATTCTCGCCAGACTCGACCAGGCAACATCACTTTTGAAAATCATAGGCATCGGGTTAGGTGCTATGATCGGAATTGACTTACAGGGGATGATGTGATGAAGTTTGGATTTAATCTATTGCCTAAGACAAAAGGAATTATCAAGAAGTCTACACCCCTACAAATACGAAAGGCTCGAAAAGCCGTAAGAGGTGAACAGGGAACGTCGTTATGGTCTGGTTCAAAGAAAGCAGAACGTTTTCATTTTAGACTCGTTCAACAAAGGAAACACGATCGGAGGAATAAGAAATGACTCTTACTGATGAAATCAAGACCTCTGTCGTAGTAGCTGAAGCATCCACTAAGGCTATGACTCGAAGCATTCTCTACGGCACTATACCGATCATTGAGTTTGGCGTGGTTATCGCCTTTGCTCTCCTGGTCGCTGCCGTTCCTCTGGCGATAATTAAGAAGGTGAAATAATGGTTAAGAAAGATTCTAAATGGATTGCCGTAAGATGGTTTCCTACGTTAAAACAGGCTAAGACTTACAAGGATAAGAAAAAAGGCTCATTCAAAGCGGTTCGAGCAGGGGATGGATTCGGACTTTACAAAAGAAGGAAAAAGTGATTCATCATGGCTAAGAAAAAGATGAAACGTTATGTTCGCTTGAACCCATATAAATACCCAAAGAAAGGTTCGGAAATAGTCAAAATAGGCGATTTATTTTACGTTGAAAAGAAGTGATTTATTATGGCGAAGAAAAAGAAAGGTGAAGTGTCGTTTTGGTGGGGTTTTACCTCGCCCATTCGATTGACAAATACTGAAGTCAAAGAACGTAGAGCAAAGCGTGAAGGAACATCAAAAGTGGGAGGTAAGCGAGTTTTCCGCTACGTCCAATCACATTTATTCAAGGATTGATTTTTCATGGCCGAAGGTATCAACATTAACGTTCAATCCCCGCAGGTTGAAGCACCCGTAAGCGTAGACTTTAGCGGTACGTCTTTGGTAGATTCAGTCAAGAACGGACTTAACGAGTTTGTAGGTAATATCAAAGAAGGATCGGATGAAGCCTTAACTGCTGTTTTTCTCGGAGTTATGTTCTTTGCAGCAGGTCTATTCTTCTGGCGGAGGGTGTGAAATGTATGTTATCCGCAGCGTTAAGAATTGGGTCTTTACCAGGTCGGGCGACGTTCAATGCTTTATCCTCCATAGCTACTCCTTCGAGTATTAACGCTCTCTCTACTGCGATAGCTCAAGCATCAATTCAAGCATCGGGCGAGGAAACCTCGATCGAGGTTGAAGGCTTAACCGTAGATATTCAATACGACCAGGAGGCTCTACTTACTACGGCAGGGTTCTCTACTGCTATGGCTTTAGGAACGGTCTATTGGATTGGTTCAAAATTAAACATTCAGTTTCGCTATGCTGAAATGATAAAAGCTCTCGAAACCCTCAAGTCGGCTCTGGCGATAGGTGATAACGTCGCTGCTGATGAAGCCCTTAGCCTGGTGGATAACCTTTCTAATCCTCTCATTGATCCTAAAACGCTACAACCTCTTGAAGCATCCGATGAAGTCAAAGCTATTTACGAAGCGTTGTTTGACAAACCCGCATCACCAGGTTCAATGTTTAATGCTTCTACGTTCACTTCTACGATCGATGATGCGGTTAAGACTTCTACTCGAACAGGTCTGGCGATCGCGATAGGACAAACTGATGAAGCCCTCGAAGCCATGATCAAGAAGGCACGTCCGATAGCAGGTAAAGCCGTAGGTCGCCTGGTGGGTGCTGCCCTTTGGGTTGATACGATCTGGTGGGTCGCTACGTCTGCGATCGATTTAGGGCTTAACTTCTTAGGAATTGATGAAGAAAACCAAAGAATACCGATCCTCGCTGATATTCCCGTTATCGGTTCTCTATTCGATTTGAGCGATTCTACAGGTTCAAGTTTTGTAGATATTGTCCTTTCACCCCTACTTGATGGAGTATTTTCTCTGTTCGAGGTAGAAGATGAAGTCCAGGCTTTGACTGATGCGCTTTGGGGCATCATAACGTCTGCTGCACTAAGCCCTACGCTCTTACCGTTCACGATAGCTCTTCTTGAGTTTTACATTGAATCGATCGACATTGACATACGCATACCTGCGACGTTCTCAATAGGAAACCTCGAAACAGACTTCACCTATGACGTATTCGGATTAAGACCAGAACCGCTTGATGTGTTGGTTGCCTGGCTTTACCTCATTACAGGTAAAATCATTTTCAAGGCGTGGGTTCGTCCCGCCTTTGATGCTCTCGCTCGATCGTTCAAACAATAGACCAGAGAATGCCCTTATCGGTCTTTTCAACCTTGACTGAAACGTTCTCTGCTTCTTGAAGTAGCGTAGCTAATTCTTCTGCTGAAACTGTACCTTCGAGTTTAGCGAAACGACCTATTGCATTCGCCAGACGGACTCCATGAGGTGTCGAATCGGTGAATTGAGCATTTGGGTGGTGGGCTGCGAATACGCTGATACCCACGTTCTCTTCTTCTGCTTCATCGATCACGAAAAAGACAGGTTGGTTTTCTTCTTTGAAAATCACCTTGTCGGCTCGAATGGTGAAATGGTCGCCCACGTTCTTGACGTGATCGTACCACTTTACCCATTGGGTTTCGGTCTGGTTTTCTGGCTGCGTGTTGGTTAATTCAAATTGCACTTTGATTCCTCCTGTTTATGTCCTGTGGACTGTGCCTTATCAACCTTCTGGCGTTTGCAGCACACACCAGGCATTAACGAGCCTGGTATCAATGGACGATTTGACCCACACTTCGAGCAGGGGTATTTAATCGAAACAGGAGGGCGACTGTAAGTGTTGGTTCTACGATCGAACCTACACGTCTGGCCGTTGTAGTCTACGCTCATTCAACCCCTCCATCCATCAATTCTTTTTGCTCTTTAACACAAGCAATAATTGTATCAAGTGTTGCTTGACCTACACCCGCTAATCGTAGAATCGCTCGAAGCCCTGCGAGATAACCTGCTTCATAATTGTAATCTGGCGACTTATGCTCATCGTATGGATAATCAACCATTCACTTTAACCCCCGAATGATAGCTTCTGCAACAGGAGGACAAACCGCATTTCCTAAGACCGTCCAAGCATCCTTCTTTCGCTTGTAGGGTATTTTCATGTCGGCAGAGAACCCTTGAAGAACCGCAGTTTCAGCGAGGGTCAAAGATCGAATCTTTGTAGCCTTTGGCTTAGTCGGTTCGCATAATGAGCGAGGGCTACTCATGCAGGTATAGGACGGTTCAGTTATTGGACGGCTCAAGAATCCCGAACCTCCCTGCTTCTTCCCCGTCTTTGGATTAACTCCGCAGGTTTTAGCTGAAGAACGGCCAGAGTCCATGTGTATTTCTCGCAAGGTTGAATGATGCGCTCGAATGACCTTAGAGGGCTTTGTTATCACCCTATCCTTCGCTACTGCAGCATCACCCATAGATTCACTACAACCAGAAGTATTCAAGTGAACGTTCCTCAAGGTTGGTCGGTTGTTATGAACGGTCTTAGCAGGTTCGCTTACCGATCGGTCTACGCTCAAGGCTCTGCGTGATACAGAGTTTGAGCAACCGTCCGTATTGACAACGATATTCTCCATGATGTGTTGAACCTGCGTTATGGTGTGCGCTGGTCGCTCTGGTGAGTATGATTGAGGTTCTTCTCCCTTCTTACGCCTTCGAGAAACGATGCGAGTTTGAGAAGGGGTCTTTGACGTGATGGTTCGCATAGGCTCATCAACCGTTCTTTGTTTGATGTTCTTATTGACCGACATGTTCAATTCCCCTTCGAGGTGAGGTAAGGCTTCAATGACTGAAACCCATTCATCCTTAGTATGGGTCGGTTCTGCAACCCATCCTTCACCTGCGAAAATACGGTTTCGAGTTTGAGGTACGCCAAAATCAGCAGAGTTAAGTTTGACGTGAGGTGTACCTGGTCTATGCTTGTCAATTTTCTTAGCAACAGGTACGACGTTTTCCATAGACCAGGAATCGGGCTTCATGTATCTAACAAGATCAATAAACCAATTCACCAGAATCATTCCTTCTTCTGCATCACCGTTGCTCGCATTGGATAGCTTTTGACAAGGAGGTGAACCATGCAGGTGAAAGTGTGCGCCTGGTGTTAAGCGTGAACGTATGAATGCTGCAGTTTCGACGATCGACCCTCCGAGCGTGTAGTTTTCGCAGGGAATGTCGGGATGGTTTGCTTTGTGAATCTGAATGGCTGGTTCCCAACAATCAATCGACAAGACAACGTCTGCACCTGCTCGAACCGCACCTTCTGTAAATCCTCCACCACCGCAGAACAAGTCTACAACCTGCACCAGAGGTTTGAAGATTAGCTCTTGTTCCTTACCTCGCTTGAGCAATTCTCTAAGCGTGGTCTGTTTGAAATGGTCGTGCGCTCTCGGCTTTCCTGTTCCTTCAACGTATGGTATCATGCAACCACCTTCATATTCACCTTAACAGATTGAATCTGTTCTTTAGTCGGCCAAGCTCGCCAAGCATCACATGATGCACACCAAACGTCCTCGAATCGGTCTACTACTATGTCTGGCTCTCCGCAATTGCAGGTATAACGAAAACCTCTGCTGGTTCTATGGTAAATTATGTTGCCCATATCCTCTCCTACTGCTTGCACCTTATAGGCATTTGCCTGTTTTTCTTGGTCTATTGCCTGTTTTTCTCGAGAGCTACTGCCGACCAGGTGCCGTCATGGATGGGGAGGGCGAAGCCCGACCCAGCCGTCCTAGGGGG
>WLWE01002047.1_pt1 | contig 13634 bp, 10 predicted proteins | sample 6718301 | NCBI WGS metagenome assembly WLWE01 (sample SAMN12718691, study PRJNA515312) | sponge metagenome | isolation source: marine sponge | host: Mycale hentscheli | place: New Zealand: South Island, Marlborough, Capsize Point | collected 2003-05-01 | reverse complement strand
TCAAGGTGCTTCTGGTCCAACAGGGGCTCAAGGTGCGGCAGGTGCTCAAGGTGCTGCTGGCGCTCAAGGAGCTAAAGGAAATACTGGCGCTCAAGGTGCTGCTGGAGCTCAAGGTGCTGCTGGAGCTCAAGGTGCTTCTGGTCCAACAGGGGCTCAAGGTGCGGCAGGTGCTCAAGGTGCTGCTGGCGCTCAAGGAGCTAAAGGAAATACTGGCGCTCAAGGTGCTGCTGGAGCTCAAGGTGCTGCGGGTGCTCAAGGTGCTGCTGGCGCTCAAGGAGCTAAAGGAAATACTGGCGCTCAAGGTGCTGCTGGCTCTCAAGGTGGCTCTGGTCCAACAGGCGATTCATTTTGGTCCCGAAGCAGCGGAAATATTTCTCCTACCACGATCTCGGATAATGTTGGTATAGGAACAACTGCTCCAAGTTATAAACTTCATGTTGACGGGGGCGCGCTAACGGTGAAGCAAGGTACTAGTGCGGTTCAGCTGGGTGAGTACTCTAGTGGCGCAGTAATATGGCTAGATGGTGCTAATGGAGATTTTGCTGGCGGAGACTATTTTAATATAAGAGCTAACAACTCCGCAGAACTTAGTTTTGGTTACGCAGGAGGAGAATCAGTTTATTTAACCAGTGCTGGTATTCTAAGGGTCAACCTGTCAAGCAATCTTAATACAGGTAGCAAAATACATGTTAACAGCGCTATCGCATTAGGCGATGGTAGTTCTCAATATGTTTATAGTCAGGTGGTGGGTGGTGCAGATTTACAATTAATATCCAATGGGAATCCAGCTAATTTAGGGGCAAATAGTAATATTATATTTAAGTTAGGTACTTCCGGTGGCGGTGGTCCTAACGAAGCAATGCGTATAGTCTCTACTGGCAATGTAGGCATAGGTACTTCAAGTCCGCAAACTAATCTGCACGTTTATGGCAACGGAGCAGCCTCTGGATTGGCTATAGTTAGAATCGGTGGTAATAGCGATAACACGTCTATATTGCAACTAGCAGAAACTCAAAACGGCTCAGGGGAGATGACTTATGGATTCTCGTTAAGGGCTGATGGCGGAGCTTCCGGAGGCTCTACTAATGATTTCCAAATACGTCACCATAATAATAGTACCACTGGTGTAGTCGGTTTTACAATGGACAGGGTCAGCGGCAACGTTGGTATAGGCCAAACTGATCCTAAAGCAAAAGTTCATATTGGAAGCTCATTTGGTGACGCTACTAATGACTTGGGAACCGCAGCCCTAGCAATAAAACAAACCGGTACTTCCGCTGAAAACGGAATTTACATAGAGAGGTCAGCAGAAGACAAGGGTTATTATATAGGTATATCTGGGGTAGATGGTTTAACTTTTAGGCGTAATTTTTCTGGTACTAAATCTGATATAATGTCGCTTACAAGAGAAGGTAATGTTGGTATAGGGACAACTTCTCCAAGTCATAAGCTTGAAGTAAATGGCTCTTTTGCAGCAACAACCAAATCATTCCTCATTGACCACCCAACAAAAGAAAATATGCGTCTACAGTATGGCGCTTTGGAAGGGCCAGAAAATGGCGTTTATATTCGGGGCAGATCTACTTATAAAATTATTGATTTGCCAGATTATTGGACTGGGCTAGTAGATGAACAAAGCATTACAGTTCAACTTACTCCAATTGGAGAACACCAACATTTATATGTCGAAAAAATAAGAAACAATCAAGTGTTTGTTAATACAGATAAAATACAACAACGTAGATTAAATTATTACTATATAATACATGCAGAAAGAAAAGACGTTGATAAATTACAAGTAGAAATAGAAGCATAATGAGTAATCAATATGGAAATCCTCCCATAACTAAATCGCGCAATAGTGATTTAATTTTATGTATAGATCCAGCTGAGCTTAACAGTAATGGCCATTTAAATCATACTGATATGGTTACTAATGTTCATACGGCAGTAAGCACGACTAATAATGAAGAAAGAGTAGAGATTGGTCGAGATCCTTGGGGCAGAATAGCTTTAATAGATAGATCAGAAGGTAATGATGTAGGAAGTAACTATGACGGCGGATATACTACCTCTACATATTCTGGTGTTGATAGCGGCGAGGCATATAGATTTACTTATTTTTTTAGAGTAGATAACAAGGGGTCAAATGGTAGATTATATTTTGGCTTATATGGATACAATTCAAGCAATACAAATACACCTATAATTAATAATAACCATACCAGCTCAACTACTAATCCTTATTTTTCTTATCCAATGCATAATTGGAGCGGTTTTACAGTGGGTAGATGGTATATGTTTGTTGCATATGTACATCCTTCAGGTTCAAACGGGGTCACAAATGATGAAACTGGATATTGGGATATGACGACTAAGCAAAAAATAAGCAATCCTTCTAGTGGCAACGTTAGCCATAACGCTTCATGGGATTCGACTCATACAAAGACCCGCGCTAGACAATATTTATATTATTCTACAGATTCAACCGTAGGTATGAGTTGGTTAATTCCCCGTATTGACAAAATAGACGGCAATCAACCTACGATAGCGGAAATGCTTGAGTCGCCTCAAGATAGATTGAGTAATTTGGCGGTAGGTGACGGTCGTATGTTTTATCCTCGTGGAGGCGGAACAAGTATGGAGCATACTTATAAATCAATATCACTTAATGGAAGCTCAGATTATTTAGATCTTGGAGCAGACTTTGATTTTAAAACAACCGCAGGATGGACAGTGTCTAGTTGGGTTAAATATGATAACGTTCCCGGGGCATACAACAACACTACTGCTCCGGGAAACTTTATAGGTGCTGAGAGTATTAATGAAAGCAGCTGGTATTGGTCTGTTCTATCGAGTAAATTAGCCCTTTGGGATAAAGGAAATGGTGTTTGGAAATACGGCGACACAACCCTTTCTGCCGACACTTGGTATCACGCGACCCTAGTTAGCGACTCCAACAATACCCATTATTATTGTTATTTAAATGGAGAAGACGATATGAGTAGCGCTTGGAGTTCTCACAACGGCTCATGGAGTGATAATAATGGCTTAAGAATTAGATATATAGGACAAGGTAGTAGTGGTAACGTCAGAAGGGTAGATGGAAATATCGCCTGCACTCACGTTTGGTCTAAAGCGTTAAGTGCGGCCGAAATTAAACAAAATTTTAACCAACAAAGAGTAAGGTTTGGCGTATGAATAGTCGGCCTGAAAATAGAAGATGGATATTTCTTAACTCTGATGATTTAAGCGAAGTTAATTTTAGCCAGCTCCCTTTAGTTGACTCAGAACCAGACAGGCCATGTTCGGTTAGATATTCTAACGACAACAGCAAATTTATATTAAGATATGACATAGAAGATATAGATGGCTCTATATCGGGTAGGCCAGATTGTTTTGGTTCAGCTTTAACTATTAGCGGCAAGGTGGAATGGCAGCGCGAAGAAACTGCAGAATATTTAGCAACTCCAGAGTGGACAAATACAGGAATGTTTCCTGTCGATTAATAATATGGCTTTTCATAATAACCCAAAAATAGCTACTGATGGTTTAGTTTGTTGTTTAGATGCTAATGACGCTCAATCTTATCCGGGCAGCGGTAATGATTGGTTTGATTTAACTGGGAATGATGATTTTACAATAACTTCGGGCAGTTCTTTTTCAAATGGAGTTCTGACATTGCCTGATATTAACGCAGGTAATGACTCAGGGTCTTCCCCCCCTAGTGCTTGGCGGGGAACCACAGATTGTACTATTGATACATGGTATAATATGACTACTCCTTTTGGGTCTTGTTGTGATACTATTTTTGGAAGATATGATTTTAGATTTTTCCAAATTGGAACTAGCCTTTATACAATGATCAGTTTTGAGGCTAATAATACGCCGGGATATACTGATGGCGCTCGATATTATCAGCACCCTAGCTATACAATCTCAAGTGGAGTATGGCATCACCTTGTGGGAATGAGACGAGCTGGGCGCTATATTATTTGGATAGATGGGGTCGAAAAGTATAACGGAGATTTTGGGACTAGTTTATCTCTGTATGGAGCCACTAATGAAAATTGGTATATTAATACTAATCGCCATAACGCTAAATACGGGGTGTGCAGAATATGGAATCGAGGCTTAAGCGACGATGAAATCTTACAAAATTTTAACGCTCAAAGAAACAGATTTGGGATATAAAAAATGGCAAATTTTAAAATAATAGATAGATCAACAATTGAAGTTCCTCCGGAATGTGTAACTGATCCAGACCTTGCTAATTGTTTATTATGGGCTTTCCCTTATATTGTCGAAGATTTAACAAATGGCTCATATTGGTATGGAGGACATACTTACGAGGAGTGTGAAGATTATATAGAGAAATATACTAATGGCAACTAATTACAGTCCAGCAATAGTAACAGACGGCGCGGTTTTCGTGGGCGACGCTTTGATGCCGTCTACAGCAACGAGTGCGACTAAGTTATATAATCGTGCGGGTAGCAGTGACGGAATCATGTACAACGGAGCATGTTGTGATTTTGATGGTACCGATGATGATATTCATACTACAAATGATATAACCATAAGCAAAGCTTGTGCCGTGTCGGTGTGGATATCTTCCGATACTTCAACACAGCATATCCTTTCTAACAAATCAGGAGGCCCTGTTAATTTAAGATTTGGTATGGATAGTGGTAAGATGACTTATCAGTATTATTCAGGGGCTTGGAGGTATCTTTATTCTACTAGTACTATTCCGCTTACCACTTGGACGCATCTAACGTGGGTGCGTACTGCCGATAATTTTATAAGTTTCTATATTAATGGGGTATTAGACGCTGGCCCTACTCAAGCTTTAGGTTCAGATGGGTCTGCTTCCAGCTCCACGGTAAACGGTCCAGTTAATATTGTAGGCGGCTATTGGAGCAGTGCAGTTTTCAATGGAAGAATGGCAGATTTTAAAGTTTTTAATAGTACCGCTTTAACTTCTGCGCAGGTGAAGCAAATGTATGACGATTCGAAAGTAATTATACCTGCTGGCATTGAGTTTTCTGATTTAGATTTATGGTATCCCATGAGCGAAGGAGTCGGAACTATTGCTTATGATGGTAGTGGGCTTGCAGGTAGCGCCAACAATCCCGGAATTGGCCAGAATTTTAATAACGATGAATTTTTATCAGGTCAAAATGGGTGCCCCCAATTACTCACGGGTTACAATCGCCCTCTTAAATTTGCTAGCGGAGATTATGTTAATGTGCCGGTCGTAGGTGGAAGCACTGGCCCCTTAGCTATTGGAACTAACGATTTTACTGTTTGCGGATGGTGGTTTGGAGACCCATCTCAAACTCAAGGACCTAATCTTTTTATGCAGTTTTCTGGAGCTGGGGGATGGAGGCTTGTTGCCACAAGTAGTCCAGCTTACAGGTTTACTATATTTGATAATGGGTGGAGCAATTACGCTTATAAAGATGTGAGTGTCACGTTGGGAACTTGGCAGCACATTGCAGTAAGCTGTGATAGGGATGGTACAGCCGTTTGCTATCTTAATGGTTCGGCGTCAGGCTCTGCATTAGATATAAGTTCCGTAACAGGCTCGCTAACCAATAGTGATCCGTTTAGGATTGGTAATGGAAATTACACTAATGCAACTCCTAGCAGTGATTGGACTTTTGGGGTAGTTAATGAATGTATGTTTTTTAATGGCATAGCGTTAAATGCAACAGATATTGCAGCGCTTGCTGCTACAGATGCCGCTGGAACTCCGCTGCCCCCTGATCCAAAAACTATGAGTTTTAATACGTCTGGATATTCCACTAGTCACTTGAAAGGTTACTGGAGAAATGCATCAAATAAAACATGGACGGACGCTAGTGGTAATAGCAATACAGGCACAGTTTATGGGGGGCCTAAGGATGCTTTGCTTTTCAAAGAAGGTTACAACGGTAGCAAAAACGTACACACCGGCCGCGATAATCAAGGTTTTCCGCTTTTATATCAAAACAATGGAGCGATTGGCTTTGATGGAGTTAAGGATTATGTTAATATAACCCCGGCGTTAGAGTGGAGTGTATTTCCTTCTGTTACAGTGTCTCTCTGGATGCAGACAGACTTTACTGGGGCTATCAATTACGCCTTTTTTTCATGGGGAAACTCAAGTAATAGTGGAGGCCTTAATATGGTTGTTAATTCATCGGGTTATTTTTATGTTACTTATAGGGATGATGCGTGGTCAAGCGGAAACTATCCCACTCTGACTAGTACTACGTCTAAAGTCAATGATAAAAAATGGCATCAGTGTGTGTTTACATATGGTGGCGATCCAACTATATATCTTGATGGGGTGGTAAATGGTACCGCTTCAAGGAATTCTGCGATGACTAATATTAGTAGTGAGTTAACTTATATTGGTCATTTGGCTAATCACGCGGTAGGAAATTATCATTTTGATGGTCGGGTGGCTAATTTACAAGTTTACAATAGAGCCTTAAGTTACGCCGAAATTAAACAAAACTATAACGCACAAAAAAACAGATTTATATAATGGCAACATCAGCAGGACCAAATTTAGAAGGAGTAAAAAACAACGATTTGTTGTTAAGTTTTGATGCGCACGATGCTAAAAGTTATCCGGGTGAACCGACCATGAATATGATTCAGTTGCCTAACAACTTAACAAATACAGGGAATTGGAACGTTGTAAGCGGCACTGCAGCTAATAACCAAACAGAAGGACCCAATGGTCGACAAGCAGGAAGCTTAACAGCATCAAATAGTGATCCTTATATTTATTCTAGTTATATTTTTACTGTTGCCACAGGTAATTTAACTTTTTCTGCTTATGTAAAAGGTTCGGGTGCTACTATAGGAATGGGTGGAGATATTCGAATTAATTTTGGCACAAGCGCAGGTCAAGCAACAGGATCAAATACTACATCTAATTACACAATAACCGAAGATTGGCAAAGAGTGAGTGTTACTGCTAGCGTAACGGGGGCGGGTACAATTAAGGTGGGAATAGAAGCCCCTAACTCTGCTACTTCTGGGCAAGTAGTATATATAGCAGATATACAATTAGAGCAAAAAGCTAAAGCCACACCTTTTGTTGTTGGCCCAAATCCTAATGATGACGGTACGTACATGGGACGTCCTGCTACTGTTGATTTTATGCTGCATGGTAATGTTGGCACAGGCACAACGTTTAGTGATTCAGGGGCAAATGCTTTAGCGATTACAAATACTAATTCTGTTGCTCATTCAGGGGTTTCTAAATTTAATGGCGGCTCTATAAAATTTGTAAGAGCTTCAAGTCAACAACTCACTACAGCTTCTACTAGCAATATTAATTTTGGTACGGGAGATTGGACAATAGACTTTTGGTTTAATATTACTAACGGCTCGGTTGATAGGATGCATGCATTAAATGTGGGAACAGGAAATACTTCTCAAATAAGTTTTAATTTTAATGATTCATATGCTTTTTGGCTTTATTGGAACGGCACTGGTGGGAATAATATTCTTTTTGGTAGTGATGGCGATTATGGTGATGGTCAGTGGCATCACCTTGCAGCTACTCGTTATAACGGTATGGTAAGAGTGTGGGTAGACGGAGTTCATAAAGGAAGCAACAATTACAATTCCAGTACGTCAATGGGGCAAACTGCAAGTCTTTATATAGGGTCGGCGTCTGGTGGTCAGTATTGGGACGGTTATTTAGATGAAGTTAGAGTGGTTAAAGGAACTGCATTATGGAAAGGCAGCAATGATTTTGTCCCGCCTACTAGGCGAGGCGCGGGAGGTCCTATTATAAACAGAGGCAGTAATAATAACGCGGGGAGGCTTTTAAATGGAGCGGGCGTTGAGGCTGCCGGTTCCACTACTCGTAGAGATGGGCAAGTTATTTTGCCTTTCTCAAGTGCTTTTTGGAATCTTGATGGCACTGATGAGTACATATCTATACCTCAATTTGATTTTACAAGCACTCACAGTCTAGGATGGTGGTTCAATGCAGATAATCTAACAGAAAAGTATACAGGTGGTTATGCAGGCCATATGTTATGCTGGGGGTACGCTCCATCAGAGAGAGTATATCTCAGAACTAATGGAGGTTTAGGTATTTATATGCATAATGGTACCTCAGGTGCTATCTTTAATACTAGTAATTATAGCGTTACGGCTGGAAACTGGACTCATATAATAGTCACTTTTGATTGGATTACTGAAACTGTTAAATGCTATCACAATGGCGTTTTAAAAGACACGCTTGACACTTCATCTTTGGGTAACTGGAGTTATACGGGAGCATCAAATTCATATGACTATATAGATTTTGGTAGAAATGTAAGCAATAATAACATTTTCTTTGATGGCAAGTTAGCCGGAATTAAAATCTCTAATAAGATATTAACAGCAGCACAAATTAAACAAAACTTCAACCAACAAAGAAGTAGATTTAAAGTATAATTATGGCAACATCAGGCGGACCAAAATTAGCAGGAACAGATAGAGGTAAGGGTTTACGAGCGGCTACAAGCATAACGGATGCGTTGTGCTACTCAGGAGATCCTACTACCAATGCTAGTTACGATAGCTCAAGGGGCGGCTACACCACTCTCTCTCAAACTTATGATTGGAACAATAGTGGAACTTCTAGCCGTACTAATAATCCCGAAGGTATGCCTAAGCCTCCGGGATATGAAGCTACAACTGTGGCTGTGTGTGAAAAAAAATGTCTTACCACGGGGAGTCAGCATATGGGCATGGGATTTTGCGATTCTGGCATTTCAGGAAGTACTGTTTATACTGTTTCTTTGTGGTACAGGCAAAGTCGAGTTGGAGTTGGCGGTCCTTATGTAAGGCAAAAAGATAATAATAATAGCCTTGGAGGTATGGAATGGATAGGCTATGATGGAAATCAAGCGATTAGTGGTACCAGTAACTGGCCAGCAAATGAATGGATTTTACTTAAAAAAACCGTAACAACCTCAGCAAATGAAACTGGCCTCTATATTAGTAATTACATTGGAAGTACCGCAGGAGATACCATTTGGTGCTTTGGCCCACAAATAGAAGCAAAAAGCTATTTTACTCCTGTTGTTTTAGATGCCTCTGGAAACGCCGCCACCTCTACAAGAACCGATGTTCAATCTTTAACAGATTTAAGCTCGCAAGACAATACTAATACTTTAAATGGACCAGTGATAGGAAGAAATCATTTTAAAAATGGGTATACCATTGCGCTTGCTTCTAGTTCTGAGCCTACACAACCATGTTTAGATTTTGATGGTAGTGATGATTATATACAGGTGCCAGATAACTCCGCTTTCCTTACGTCTAAAACATGGGAATTATGGATAAATTTTGATGCTTTTCCCGCTAACTCTTCGTTTGATTCAGTTTTTCAAAAATCACCTAATTGGAATACTGCTAACACGATAGGAATGAATCTGATATATGGAAATTTTAATTGGTCATTCGGACATCATTGGGGAGGTGCAGCATTCGACGCACTTTCTAATCTATCTGTAGGGGTTTGGTATCATGCGGTAGGTACCGTAGATATGGCCGATCCTACAATGACAAGTAGAACTTATCTTAACGGTGTTGCTAAAGGAACCCAAACTAATCCCTATACTGACAGACCTACTAATACTAATGTTTTGCAGATTGGAACTGGCAGTGGCGGCCCTTTCAATGGGCAAATTGCTGTTTTTAATGTTTATCAAGAAGAGTTAACGGCGGCTCAGGTATTATATAATTTTAATTCAATGAGATCTCGTTTCAATGTATAATGAAAGCGATAATTTATTTAAGTCATAACTGTGAGGCGCATAAAGAAGAGTTGGGGTATGATGAAGATCACAGCTGTTGTGACGCAGAACATATTGTTAATGACTTTGAGATGGAATTAGTAGATAAAAATGAAAAAAGATTAGAGTTTAATGTTCCGCCGTCTGGCATGGAAGGGGTAAATCAGACTTTAACTCAATGGAGCGGCCAATATGAAAAATTTTTAATAAATTTTATAGACTAGATTTAATGTGTAAATTTAATAAAATATAAAGATGACAGATAGATTTCCTAATAGAAGATGGATATTTTTGACCAGTGGAGATATTGCCACAAAAGTCAATTTTAATAACGTAATGGAGACCTCTCCAGAGTCGTGCCGATACAATATTGCACCGCCTTCAGAAAGCGGAACAAAATCGTTTGTAAAATACGAAATAATAGAGTATCCGCAAGATAGTTGGCCCGAAGTTACTATTTATAGCGGTTTTCATCAAGAGCCTTTTACAGGCATTTCAGGTGGAGCAGCTACTTGGCAGGATCAATACAATGCACCCCTTCAAGCAGTTCAATCTGGCACCTACGACACTTATCAATATACTTATGAAGTTACAGGTAGCGGTGCTAATTTAGAGTGGGATTATCTGACCGGCTCAGGGGGCAACATTACTGGTGAAGCTGTTATAGGAACAGGCTATTATCCTTTATATGCTGATAATATTTTAAGTTCTGGGTTATTTGCTCCTTCTGGAACGATTACAGGTAGGCCCACTTGTTACGAATATGCGCTTGATGTTGAGTATAGTGGTGTCACAAAGAAAGAATTCAAACATCAAGAAATGCTTGATATTTTATCTGGTCCTGACTGGTCTCAAACCGGATTTTTCAACTAATGTCTCAAAATTACAGTCCTAGCGTTAGCACTAATGGCCTAGTTTTATCTTTTGATGGAACTCAAGGTTATGGCGGGGGCTATAATAATGTTCGAAAGCCTACTTCTGTTCCTGATTGTGTCTTATGGCTAGATGCTGATGATGAAGGCACTATTGTTCATTCATCAAATGCTATTAGCAGATGGCTGGATAAAAGTGGAAATAATTATGTCGCTTCTCAGTCAACAGCTTCATATAAACCAAATTATAACTCTACCGGCTATTTAGGAAAAGGCATTGTAGAGTTTGATGGAACTAACGATTTTTTAACTGCAAACACCAGTGGTTGGACTTTTGGGGCAAACGATGGAATGGTGATGTTTATGGTCTGTAGACAAAGGGCATTTAATAATACTGGCGCGGGCTTTTTTTTCGGAGCCACCTCTAATACTGCTACTCAAAATTATATGGGAGTTGGAGATAGCGGCGGTAACAGTATGGATTTTCGGATGTATGGTAATAGTGCTAGCGGAGCAGAGACGCAAAATTATTATCAAGATACAGCGGGCTATCATCTTCATACTGGGGCTTGGAATAAAAACAGTAATGGGGAGGCGGGGAGCGCTTCTGTATTTGCCTTTCTTGATGGCTTTCGAGGAGGGACAAATGCTAGTAATATTTATACATCTAATTTTAGTACAACTTCGGATGCTATTATAGGGAAAGATCACAGTACCTCCTATTCCAAAATATATATAGCTGAAATTATTATTTATAATCGAGCTTTAACTCAAAAAGAAAGACAAAGTGTTGAATTTTATTTATCTCATAAATGGGATTTAGATCAAAATGTATATTACGATAGCACCTATCTTACAAGATGGCCAAGAGAATTTACCGGCAATGCTACTAACAGTAATGGATCTTTAGGCGTGTCGTTCCGATCCCCCGGAATAAATGCAAAAAGGGGGATTTTTTTAGGAAATGAGAGTGGAAGATATGTCCAATATACCACAACAGACGCAATATCAAACTTAGGCAATGCGGGAACTGTTGATGAGCTTACCATGGAATGGGCAGCGTGTTTTTTAGCGGCTAAAGATGATGGCACTAATTATTGCATCTTTCAAAATGAGACTTATCAAAGTGATGGAATTATAATGCGTTACGGAGGAAATGCTTATGGTCGTCCTTATTTAAGATTTAATCATGCTAGTGGCAGTGGAACTACTAGCTCAGGATATTTGCCTAGCGTAAACTCTGTTAGTGCGGGATCATGGCATTATTTTCAGTTAATTTATGAAAATGGCACGATGTATTGGTACATGGATAATGTTTTAATACAAACGCAAACCGGATGGCAAACACCCGAGATAGATGCTAATGATACTATGCAATTTTTATCTCAAAGCAGCCAAAGTTTTTGTGGGGAAGTGGCCTTTTTTCGTTTATATAACAAAGCGTTAACAGCTAAGGAAAGAATCAATAATTACCTTACGCAAAAACGACGCGTTGAAACAATACCTCAAGTTGCTGCGCCATCTAACCTTAAAGTTTTTTGTGACGCTAATCAGTATAGGACTTTTGGTGCTAGTACGTGGTATGATATGACTGGCTACGGAAATAGGGCAGGTCTCACTGTCTCAGGGTGCAGTCAGCTTGGCCAAGGAAGTAATATGATATGGCCTAAACAATATAGTTTTGACGGCACTGATGATAATATGACTTGGGCTCGCAATCCATCCGCTGACAAAACTGTTATGAGTTATTGTTTTTGGATTAAATTTGACTCATGGGTAACAGATGCTGCCTATAATCAAATTTATTGTGAAGAGTCCGCTTGCTGGATAGCCAATTATTATGATAAAATAGGTTTTGATATTAATAATGGCTCTACTTGGGTTGATACTAATGGTGGTACAATTGACGGTTTACAGATTACAGTACCTACGGCAGATCAAACTGATACATGGCTTTATGTTGTTTTGGTTTATGAAGGTAGTGGTTCCAGCACAAGCGCTAACTTTAAGGGGTATTTAGATGGCGAGCAAAATTTTAATGTTACTACTTCTTTTGCTTCGGGAAGTGATGGAACCATTAATTCCTCAGGAGGAGATCTAGAAGTAGGGAAAAGAAATACATCTAATTTTTTACCGGGAGATTTAGCTAATATGCAGGTGTATAATAAAGCCTTATCCGCAGCAGAAGTTAAACAAAACTATGACTATTTTAGAAATAGATTTGGCAAATAAAGTGTAATTTATAGTAATGGCTACAGATATTTTCATAGCACCCGCTTCTGGAGTAATAAATTTCAATAATGGAATTTTTAATGCCAGCCCTAAAAATATTGCAAGTATACAGGTATTTGATGATACTTCAACAGGTAGACTTCAAATTGCTCATAACGGAACATCAGGAATAAACATTTTAAATAGAAATGTTACTAATAGCCTTCTTGAGGTTTTTGGCTCTAATGGTACATTATTTAGTGTTTCAGATGATTTAAGCGATTCCTTAATGAGCGTCAATAATGCGGCTGGTTTGCCGGTTTTTGAGGTTTTTGCTGATAATACTGTAATCATGGGCCAATATGGCCAAGACGATTTAGTAGTTAGTGGGAATAATGTAATTATAGGTGGTCTAGCAACCGATAATTCTTTGAGTGAGTTCTTGGTTGTAACTTCAGACGGAACTGTAAAGAAGCGGGGGACAGGAGCTCAAGGTGCTCAGGGTGCAACAGGTGGCGGAGGCTCTCAAGGAGCTCAAGGTGCTACTGGTTCTCAAGGTGCTAAAGGCAATACAGGCGCTCAAGGCGCTGCGGGTGCTCAAGGTGCTGCTGGCGCTCAAGGAGCTAAAGGAAATACAGGTTCTCAAGGTGCAACAGGCGGCGGAGGCTCTCAAGGCGCTCAAGGTGCAACAGGCGGCGGAGGCTCTCAAGGCGCTCAAGGTGCAACAGGCGGCGGAGGCTCTCAAGGC
>WLWE01002043.1_pt1 | contig 13655 bp, 7 predicted proteins | sample 6718301 | NCBI WGS metagenome assembly WLWE01 (sample SAMN12718691, study PRJNA515312) | sponge metagenome | isolation source: marine sponge | host: Mycale hentscheli | place: New Zealand: South Island, Marlborough, Capsize Point | collected 2003-05-01 | reverse complement strand
GTAGTTTGTCTATAAATTTTTTTATTTTATTCATAATATAGTATTTTTAACTTACGTTACTTTTAGATGATCTTCTTTTTCCCATACCGACTTTCTTTTTTGCATTTGTAACTTTGCTTTTTTCAGAAGAAGTCATTTCGCTCCAAGGTTTTGGAGAATTTTTACTAACTCTTTTAGATGGTCTACACACTTTAGTGCTTTTATTTTCAGATGATCCACACTCATTACCTTTTTCATCTTTCCAGTCTTCGTTAAACCATCTTTTTAAGGCTAAACCTTTTTCGGTTTTTCTTACTTTTTTAAAAGGTGAACTGTACATTATTTTTTGCTTTTGTTTCCCCAGTTAGCAGCACCTACTTTTCTACATTTAGCAATTGCGCCGCTAGCATAAGCTGATGGAAACACATCGTACCTAGCTTTTACCTTTTTATAACACGCATCTTTTAATTTTAAAGGACGACCTTCCTTATCTATAACGCCTCTACCTATTAGTACATCTTTTTTAGTAACTTTTCCATCACCACTTAAATCCTTCATTTTTAGTGGGTTGCTAGATGATCCTGATCCTATCCAGAATCCATTGTGAGTCTTAACTCCTAGACCTTGTGGTCCAATACCTTTTCTTTCCATATATTACTTTTTAGTTGTCTTACTCCATCTTGCTTTATAATCACGAATATCAACATGTGTGAATGTGTTGTATATACCAATTCCACCCATTTTAAATCTTTCGTTCTTCATTAAATCATTAACTATTTCCGCTACTTCACTTGGACTTTTAGTTTTAGATTTTATATCAGCAGCCTTACCTTTTAAATGTTGAGAATTAGTAGCGCCACCAACATCAGCGTTATGTGCTTTACACCTGTAGCTATTAGTAAGATCTAATCTTCCGATCTCATCTCTTAGTACTTGTAAATTTTCTGCAAGTTCTAAAACGTTTTCTTTAACAAACTCAGGCATAACACACCCACATTTACACTCAAACTCTTCTAGACTAAAATTTTCTGTTAACTTCATTACTTATTAAGTTTACTGAGTACTTCTTCAAATTCTTCTTCTGTGACTTCTAGTTTGAAGTCAATTCCAGCCACCCACTGATAAACCGGTTTACCATTGTTAAATAAAACTAAAATAGGTACTGATCTTATCTTGGCTTGCATTTTTTTAGGTTGATCTTCTAACCATCCAAAATTAATTCTTACACCACCAATTTTATTTTGCTTTAAGCTATTATTATTGTTCCATTTGGCATTAATCTCAAGTAAAGTATATTTTTGAGAGTAACAGCTAATAGAAAGCATTGTAATTAATATGATTAAATTGCGTTTCATCTTGTTTATCTTTGAATTATTTTATATAACTTTTCATCTATTTTATCTAACTTTTCGCTGTTCTCTTGAACTTTTTCTTGAGTATTCATTATGGTTTCTCTAACCAGTTGATCTTTAAGATCGTACTCTGTCCTAGTAATAGTAGGTACAGGTAGTTCCTTAGCTAGTTCTATATCTTTTTTAAGGGTAAAATACAATCCTGCAAATGATATAGCTCCACCTACCACTAAAGCTATTGTTTTTATGTCAAGAGTTACTTCTGTGCTTTCGCTAATTTTGTTTGCCATTTCTTTATTGTGTAATTGTTTATTTAGAATATTTTTTTCCAGATACTTTTATTTTTGATACTCTTTTTTTACTCTTTTTCTTTTTCTTAGGTTCTTTTATACCTAGCTCCCATTTACCCCAACCAAGAGTCAAGGCTATTCTTTTATAAGTCTCTAATTCTGCGTTAGAAGCAGCTGCTAAGTTTTCAACCTTTCTAACAACTCTATCTAAAGGCACGTTAGTCAGAGCAGATACAACACTAGCTGAAGCACTTACAGCGGGGTTGGTTATATCAACACCTTTTTCTTTTATTTCATCCATTTCCCAAGAAAGAGTTCTACCAGCTGCTCTCATTCTACTAGCCTTAGAGGATATTGGTGGTGATATTTTTAAAGCTTCAAAAACAGCGGTTTCTCCATATTTTGGATTTCTCTTCTCGCTTTCTTTGTATAGCTTTATACCCGTGTTCTTAACCATAGTAAAAACAGCTCCTAATATACCAGTACCTCTAATAAAACTGTCTAACATGCCGTTCGCTATATTAAGCTTTTTGTCATCTAACATCTCTTCGTCTTCTTCATCTCCAAAAGCTATAGCAAATAATGCTTGTTGTAAAGCGTTAAATATTACGTTTTGTAAAACACCGTAATACATTATCTTAGATATATTTGTTTTCGCATCTCCTCGGCCGTTTTTAAGATCACTAGCGGCTTTTTTTATAATTCTAGCATACTGAGCTGGTGTGTTAGCGAAAGCTAGTACTAGACGTCCTAATGGACCAGCTTGTTCTTGACTAATTTTGTCAGGTCTACTAGACTGTTGAGACTCTTCTGCCGTTTCAATAAAGTCTCTCATAGCAGCTTTCTCAGCGGCTACTGGGTCCATGCCTTTTTTAATAAATGCGTTTAATCTATTTCTATAGAAAGTAGCACCACCAGAAGCAATTGCAAAACTATCTGCAAACTTTGTAGGTGTAAAACCTAATTTCAATAAGTAGTTGATAGCTCCTCTAGCACCTCTTTGTCTAGCTGCGTCAGCAATATCAGCCTCGTTTACATTTATTTTTAAACTATCTCTTCTCTCTAATAAGTACTCTGAATTCATTAGTTTAGCAAAGTCACTCCAGTATTGTTTTTGATTAGCGAAAGCTTTACCTGCAGCGAATATATTATTGTCACCAAAGTTTATAAAGTTTGTTGCAGACAGTGTTTGTAATATTGCTGATCTAGTATTAAAGAACATTATAGTACCAACAGACCCATTTAACCAATCTAACCATTTAGAAGTCTGAGAGTCTGTACCGTAAGTTCTGTTTCTACCAGTTTTCATTCTGGTTAGAATATTTTCCATAGCTTTTCTGTAAGATGTGCCATACACAGCTTCCAACTTGTTTAAGTTTTCTTTTGTGAATATAGCGTCAGCGTTTTGCTGCCATCTTTCTAAATGCTTAGCTCTTCTAGATTCGTTTAAAGTTTCTAATAAGTCTGTTGTTATAGTGCCAGTTTCCCAACCTTCTTTAGGTGATAGATATTTAGAACCTGGATTCAATCTCATTACTTGCTCAGCGAATTCTTTTAAGTTTTTATTATCAGCAACGTAGTTAGCAAGTTCGTTAACTTCATCAACACTTAAACCTGGTACTTCTTTTCCAATGCTATCCCATATGTAAATTCTAACAGCTTGCTCCTTGTTAAATAAACTTCCTGGTACTTTTCTCTTAAGGTCTTTAGGTGTTGTATTAAATTCCTTTTTAATATTTTTAAAACTTCTACCTAAATCTAACCTGTCTCTTGTTACAGCTTGCATTGCTCTAGCATAAGGTTTTAGTAAAACTCTATCGTAAAATTTCATTTGTCTATCACCAACTTTACCTTTACCTAGCGTAGCGTAAAGTAAACCTACAAAATCCTCAGCGCTTGGTGGTATAAATATATTAAACCTACGTTTGCTATTAGCTAGCATTTTAGCTTTTACTTGTGATATAGTATCATCAGCTTTTATACCAGTTTTGTTTTCTATTATTTTATTAAATTCTTCACTTAATTTATTTTGTGTTGATTTAGAAAAATTCATTAAAGTTTCAACAGCTTTTTCTATGTTATTTAAATCTGAGAAGTTTATATTAGATTCTACTATATTTGAATCAAGATTTAAAAAAGCTCTGTTAACTAAAGCATAAACGCCAGACTTTCCTAACTGATTATATGTTTGTCTAATCATTAAGCTAGTATCACTCTCTAATTTAGGTATAGGCAGGTTGTCTTTATTTTCACCTAAGTAATATAAGCCTTTACCACCAATTTCTATATTGTATACGTCTTTGTTATTATAAATAAGGTTAATTATTTTTTCGTCAAGTTTTTTACCTTTTGAATCCTCTTTTATATTTATGTTTAATTCTTCTAAAAACTTCTCTTTAACAAGATGTTTAAACATTTGTTCTGGACCAGTTAACTTACCAGTTACCTCGTCTAATTTACCACCGTTTTTCAAAGCCTCATCTATAAAAGCCTTGAAGTTTTCTTGATACTCCTTGCTATTAAGTTCTTCTTGTATTTTAGTGTCTAAGTCTGGTAGTTTTTCTTTTAAACCATTTATACCTTCTGTGTATACGTATTTACCGTCTTTTTTTCTAATACTAAAGCTTCCGAATTGCGCGTTTTTATTAAGTTTTAATTCTATGTTTATATCTTTACCCTTTATACTTAAAACTAAATCTACACCACTTCCAAAACCTCCTTGACTAAGATCTACACTTATATCCTTTAGCTTTAACTCTTTTATAGCTCTTCTTATTATTTTTTCGTATTTTACACCATTATTAAGAAATGCTTGTTCATCAGAGAATAAACCATACATCCATTCTTTACCTTCAAAAACATAATCTACAATATCTTTTTGATAATCTTCCAACTTTTCTTTGGCTTCGAAAAATTCATTATCGCCTTGATAGCTTTTAGTGTATAGTAACTTTGTTATTATTTTGTTTAGTTTCTTCTCACCTATTTGTTTTCTTAGTTTACCTGCTCTAGTCTTTGGCTGTACAGCTGATTGAGCTCTTTTTATAAATAGCGAAACCAACGACGAGGTTGTAGGTGGTTTTTTAGTTACAGGTGTTTTTAAACTAAACAATACATTCGTATTTTCACTGCTTTGATTAACTTGTTTTAGATTAGAGCTAGGTATTTCCCCAACCACTATAACAGGTAAACCTTCTGCTATTTTACCGTTTTCTACAAACGGTATACCAAAATTATATTCGTAAGCTTCATTGTTTTTGTAGGACCAGTCTAAGAATTCTTTTACTATTTCATTTGCTTTAGGATCGCTCAGTACACTGGGCGCACCAAAATTATCCATTTCGTCATCACTTCCTTTTTTGCCTTCTGTAAGAACTACGGCAGGTTTATAACCTTTGTAATAAACTTTTTCCACAGCTTGTTTTATTATAGTATAAGGCATGTATTCAAAATCAGGCACAATAATCTTATCACCTGATATATTGTCAAAGTTAACTTCGTATATAGGAACACTTGTATCATCTTGATTGTGAGCTAATGCTCCATCTAAGTCGTTAACCCAAAACCAAGTTAACATATTTCTTTCTGATACATTAGAGTTTTGACTTGTTGAAATCTCGCCTCCATGATAAAGTTTAAATCCTTTTAAGTCTTTTTCAAATTTCTTGTAAACTTTTTCTGATCTAATTGGTTCAACATTTTTACTAAACATAACATCATATTCACCTTCTCCCTCTACGTAACCAAACTCTTCTCTTTTGTCTATGTTTCTAGTTACTTCTCCTTTCATCTCTTCGTAAAGGTAAACACCAAGATCTTCAAATGAATCTGCATCAATTAATTCTATTGATTTCCTATAAAAAACAACTTCACCATTTCTCGTGTTTTCTCTTTCAGACTCGAGAAACTTTTTACCTTTAATCGTTTTACTTCTAAACACAGCGTCAACGCTACCATCTTCGTTGTATAATGTTTCTACATTAGTGCTAATATACGTTTTTCTGTTTTTGTTTTCAACTGTATCTGTTACACTCAACACATTACCATCATCAGTATATTCTGTCTTTGTAGTTTCAAAAATGTTTTCTTCTATTTCTAATTTTTCTGTTTTGTTAGTTATTTTTAGCTTTTTTGTTTTAGGATTTGCAATATAAAATTCAACCACCGTAGCGCGGTCATTTAGGGTGTTTTCTATTTTTCTACTAGAAATAAAACTTTCACCTGTAACAGGATCCATTTGATTTTCTTCAGTAATTTTTTCCAAATACTTTTTATCACCTTTTTTTACTGTTTTTAAAGGTATGTTGTTGGAGTTAACATCCATTCTATCCCACCACTCCGTGTTGTTACCATCTCTAAAAGCTGTTAACTTGCCGTTTTGAAACGCTATTTTAAAACCGTTACCATCACTATTGTAGTTTTTCCATAGCTTAAAAGCTTTGTCTAATTCATTTTCTTTAGTAACTTTTTTGTTGCCATCGATGTTATATAAATCATCATTTATTTTTACTATATCAACAGTATAGCCATCAAGCTCAAGCTCTCTAGCTATGTCTTGAGCCTCTTGTAAATTTGTTGCGCCTCTACTTTCTTCATTTACATTTGCTCTAGCAGCTAAACACCAAGGATTTGCTTTTTCACCCCAATTAGTATCTATTGCTTTTCTAACAGCTATTTGACCTTTTTTAGAATCTTCTACATCATAAACAACAACACCCTCTTTTAACACGGTTTTGTTTGAAAACTGTTTTACTTTATCTGGATTAAGTCTAACACCTTTAGTTTTAGCTTGGTATTTTTCTATTAACTCATTAGGGTTTTTAACAGAGTAAGGATCTACTTTGTTGGCTTTACCTAATCTAATAGCTTCAGTAACCTTATAACCATCTTCTGGCATTATAACATAACCGTTGGCCATATAATACAAACCTAATTTCTTGTACTTTGTTTTTTGGTTATCTGGAATATCTAAACTATCACCCCACTTAATTAAGTTATCAACTTGTTCATTTGGGTCTTCTAGGTCAGGTCTTTTGTTTTTAAGTACACTTTCATATTCAGCTCGTGCTTTTTTAGAAAACAATACCTCACCTAACATAGGTGATTCAACTGGCATGTTTAAACCTAGATCAGTAGCTTTACTAAACATAACGCTAGATTTACCACCACCAATATCAGCTAGTACTTTTTCTGTAGGTTTTTTATCAGATGTGATACCTTTATCTACAATATCTTTTCTAATAACCGTGTTCGCTACGTTCGCAGCGTATATCTTAGTTAAGCCTTGTAATGCTGTACCAAACTTAGTTCTATTAACACCTTTCATAGGTATAAAAGCTTCACCAGCTTCTGTAATACCTATTGTTTTTTGTAGTGCTTTTACAGTTTCTCTAGATACTCTACCTCTGTACTTATCTTTTAATCTATATACCTTAGCTACTTGAGAAGACTTACCTTTACCTCTACCAGAAGGAGAAGTTATAGATCTACTCTTAACGTCTTTGCTGCTGCTTTTAGACTTAGGATCAATGTAAACATCATATAGTTCTTTAAGTATAACGTTTGACGTACCTACACTGTAACCTCTAGCGTCTGTAGTTAAATCAACTGACTTACCTTGCTTATCTATAGTTGTTTCAAACGGCGCAACGTTAAACTCAGGTATTGTTTTTATAAACTTTAAAGCATCATTGTAATCTAAGAATAAACCTTGCATAGCTCTAACCTCAGCTTCACCACCAGTTTCTTTTCCGTAGTTTAAAGTTCTAGTACCTTCTATTCTTTCTGCTAGTTTTTGAAACTTATTCCTTGTTTCATTTGGATCAGGAGCAGCATTTTTATCGTGTAAACCTATTATAGCAGCTCCAACAGGACCAGCATATTCATCTACAACTTTCTTATAAGTTAAGTCACCTACTTCAACGTCTTTTAAATCTATTACTTCTTCTACGTTGCTAAGGTTGTTTTTTACTTTTCTAAACTTAGTTACATCTATTAACTCTCCAGCAGGTAAACCTCTATCAGCACTAGTGTAAGCATCGAAATCTCTAGCTCCTTCAGCCGCTATTTCTCTTACAGAACCAACAGACCCAGCTTCAACATCTAAACTTTGAGCGTTTTGCACTCTACCTTTTAAGGCTTTATCTAAAATCTGACCGTACCGTAAACTTAAGTTTTTATTCATGTAAGCACCGAAAGGAACTTTTTTACCATCAACTTTAACTTTATATGTTTTTATAAGCGCAGATAACTCCTCACTAAAACCAGAGAAAAACTCATCATAACCTATTTTAAGATTACTATCTATAGCTAGATCTTTACCAACAGCTGCTGCTTTCTTTGTTAGATTAGTAACAGCACCTAAGTTATTTTTACCTAACTTATCTACTATTGCTTTTCGCTTAGCAGGATCTTTTATGTCAGAAATACTGTTAGCGCCAAGCTCTAGCATTTCGTTTGCGATATCCTCGTTTACTTTTGCTATAGCTTTGTTTCTTTCAGAAACTTCAGTCTCTTTAAAAACTTTATCAGAGGCTTTTTTAATAGTCTCTTTTGTGTTTTCTACAGCTTCTTTGGTCTTTGGCTTAGAAACAACTTTCTCTTCAACAGGAGCGTTCTTTGCTTTCTCTAACTTAGATTCTAAATTATCTAATTGCTGCTCGTAGTCATCATAGTCTAGTAAGCCATCATCGTACTTATCTTCTAGGGTTTCTATTTGACTTTCTATGTCAGCTACTTTACTAGGTTTAGATTGTTTTACTTCAACATCACCCTCTACTGCTTTAATAGGAACTAAGCTACCTTTTACGCCTTTAAAAGCTTCTTTTTGAGATTTAGTTAGTTTACCTTTAAAAGCACTCTTGTTATAATCTTTTATAAATTTATATACGTCTTTACCTTCGTTGAATTTAATTTTAACACCTAAAGACTGCATTAATCTACGTACAATATCACCTATTTTTGTCGCTATACTTTCATTGAACTTCATGTCACCTGTTGCAATTGCATCAGAAAATAAAGTTAAAACTTCTTCAGCTTGAACGTTCTCAGGTTTATCATTGTATTCTTGCAGTCTTCTCTTAAACTCACTGTTTTTTACTTGATCAATGTCAATTTTGTTTATATACTCTTTTAAAGAATTACCTAGGTTCTTTTGAGCTTCAGGATTGTTTTTTAGAGTTTCAAAAAGTAATGCATGTAAAAATTCATGGCCAGCAACGTTAACTGCTCTTGTTTTTCTAGCTACATCTTTGTTTATTATTATACTTTGTTTTCCAGTATTTGGGTCTTGAAATATAAAACCTTGAGAAGCCATTGCTTCTGCAATCTTAGATTCTTTTGTTTTACCATTAAACAATTTCGTTTGTTTTTCTAAAAAAGACTTAAGCTCATTAGGCTCCATAACTTTTAAGTCAACACTTTCGATATCTTCTACTATTTTACTAATAGATGATATATTTTTTTCTAACCTATTATCTATAGCTACTTGTTGTAACTCTTTATTTATATTGTTTATTTGTTCTTTTTGAGCTACAACAAATTCAGGATCTACACCTTCTATTTGTTTTTCTAGTTGTTTCTTTTTAACTAAAAGATCTATAGCTTTACTTCTAGAATCTACACTAAAGTCTTTAGGTATAGAAGAGCTAGCGTTTCTAGTTTCTATTAAAATATCTCTTTTTTCTATTAAATCTTTCTTAATATTAGGATCTATTTCTTTTTTAGCTAAATCTTCAACTTCTTTTATTTTAAAATTAAAAGTAGCTTCGGAACTTTTTGGGTTTAGTTTACCTGCTATTATCTTACTAGAAGCTCTTGCTTCAGCTAAGGTTTGATTTTTTATATTACCACCTAAACCAGTCGTCATTGAAACTAAAAATCCAGTAGCACCGGAATCAAAAATTTGACCTGTACTTAACTCTCCGCCAGAAGCACCTGCTACTATTATTTCTTGAGCAACTTCTGTTATAGCTTCTATTGATGAGTTTTGAGTGTTTGAAACAAGGTTGTTGGCTGAATTTTTTAAAAAGTTTTTATAACCAGTTCTTAACACTGATTGAGTTCCCTTAGTAACAAAAGGTTTTAAAGCTTTTCCAGCACCAAACCTTTCTAGTTGACCTGTTACAAAACCTCCAGCAACAGATTTTACTTCAAGAGCGTCCATGAAATCTTTATCTAAAAACACGTCTCTTTTTTGCTCTATAGATACTTTTTTATCTTCAGGTATGTTAAATCTTTTTCTAGCTTCGTTATCTATACCTTGAGTATATATATCACCACCCATTTGAACAGCTCCTGTTGCCCCTAAGGTTAATAAAGATAAAGCCATTTGAGGTAGTTGTTCTGCGCTTAAAGATATTAAATTACTAACAATATCGTTCCCTTTAAATATTTCATCTAACTCATTGTCGTTGTAGTTCTGAAGTACTTCGTTTTCATTTTGAATCTCTACTAGATTTTTTCTAGCTAAATCATCTTTTTCTTTAGTGTAATTTTTTATTTTATTTTGAAAATCACCCCAGGTTATTGTTTTGGATCTAGGTGGTTTGTAGTTGGTTTTAGTTGAGCTTACTGGTAAACCTTGTGAATCTAAACTTCTAGAATCTTTAGCGTACTTAGGTTTGAATTGCATGGATTTTGGATTAGTAGGATCATCTGTAAAATAACCCTCAGTGCTATCATCCCAGCCAAACTCACTAGCTAGTGCTTTATTCTTCTTAAAGTCAACTATCTTATCTGTTGTTTCTTTTATAAGTAAGTTAGTACCTGTTTCGTCAACACTTGACTTCATACTTCTATAACCAGTCACAGCAGATGTTAAACCCTTAACAATGGTTCCGAATATGGCCTCATTTAAGTACCAAGTATCTTTAACATCTTGTGCTAAGCTAAACAACAAAGGCATATCTTTTGATTTTGTAAAATCTCTTAAATAACCACTTGACATGTCATTCATAGATTCATCAAAAGCATTAGTTATAGCTTTAAATTCTTGATTAGAAGCTATTTTTGTATTTATAATTGAATTATAAAAACCACCTACATCTTTATTAAAAGCATCTAGATTTTCTTGAGTAATGTTTTTAGGATCATTCAAGTTGTATTTAATCATAGATTTTTTAACGTACTCATTTATTTGAGGTTCTACTTCTTTTTTTACTTTAGGTATTATTTCATTTTGAATAACAGGATTATTAGAAGTAAAATCTATTAATGATTTTTTTCTAAAATTTTCTATAGATTTTTTATCATCAAAATCTACGGTACCTAAATCTGTTGTTTTTAGATCTTTTAGCCTATTTTTAAATATATTTTGAGCTTCTTCTTTTATCTCTGGTTTATAAGCAGCTGTTTTAAAATCTTGTTTTGAACCTGGAAAAAGTTGTTCAGTGGCATTTAAAAAATCTTCTTGCTCTTGAACTGGAAGCTCTTTTATTTTAGGTACATCAATACCAAGATCTTCTTGCTGTTTATTAAAGTAAGCTTCGAACTTACTGTTTAATGGTTGAGTTTCTTGAGAACCCAAAGAACCATCCTCCGATGTTGAACCCGTATCTACTGCTTCTTTTACCGCTGCTGCAGGTGCAGTTTCCGTTGCAACAGCTCCTTCCTTTACTGGCTCCGTAGTAATAAGTTTTGTAAAATCTTCAATAGCGCCATCATAACCATCACTGCTAAATAGTTTATAAGAATAATCTAGAGCTTCAGTGTCTTCTTTAATAAGTTTTTTGTAATCATCAAAACTTCCGTTGTACCCGTCTTTTTTAAACAAGTCATATGAGTATTGTAGTGCTTCTTCGTTCATTATTATTTCTGTTTATTGAATCTACTAGCGCTTGATTCATCGTCTTCTTTATTATCACCTACATAAAAGTTTTTTACAGCTGCTTTTAATATAGCTTCTCTTATCTGCTCATTTGTAGACCCTTCTCCATATGTAAAAGTACCTCCTTCTCCTTTTATTTGAATTTGATTAGGTTCTTTGTCTTCATCTTTATTAGCTATACTAGTTACTACAACTCCAAGGTTCGAGTTACCAGCGTAATTTTCTATTTTTGTTATTTGCTTTTCTAAAGTATAACCACTAATACCACCTTTTAAAGATAAATCGTCTTTGTTTTCATCCATAAACTTCTTGGCGTTATTATATGCTTTTTTAGATTTTTCATATTCTGCAGCGGCATTTATTTCGGCTTGGCTTTTCTTATTAGCTTCAAAAGCTTTTCTATCAATTTGCTTACCAGTAAGTAAAACCTGCTTGTTTTCTTCGAAGGTTTGATTATTGAAAGCGTCTGTCACTTTGTTAACCTCTGGACTTGGAACCATAATAGTCATTTTTTCACCATCTGGATCAGATTTATCTACTGGTACTTCTTTTTCCACGTATTTTTCGTCCTCTGTCCATGAACCTGTTATTGCTTCAAAACCTGGCTTACCTTTTTGAGTTGAATTATACCAATTTTTCTGTTGATCAGGTGACCAACTTTGAACAGTTGCTAGCGAAGAAACTCTTAAAGCCTCTTTTGTAGCTGCTTCATCAGGTTTAATAACATAGTATGTTGTTCCGTTTGTAGGGTCTGTTTTAGCTATTGATTGTGGGTTTTTACCGTAAACAGAGCTTTGTATACCTTCCGTTTCTCTAGACTTTATTAGATTGTCTACATTAGATTTTCTGTCTTTGTCGGTTACAATAACCGTAGCAAATTCATACATGTCACCGTTAGATGTTACCTTACCAACTATTTTTCCTTCTAGGTCTTTAGCTACTATAGTTGTTTCACCTGTAGCTCCATCAAAATAAGCGTGGGATGTACCACCGTTACCATTTAGGAATATCTCGTAGGCTTTTTGTTTGTTTACATTATCAACTGTAGCAACTATAGAGCCTTCTTGTCCAGGTCTAATTGAACTCTGCTTCTCATAATCTTCTCTACCACTAACTATATTAGCTAGTACAGTTTTTATAGATGAACCTACGTTTTTAAAGTTCTGCATCCAAACTCTTTCTTCTGAAGTCAAAGATCCAGCAGGTTTACCCGCTAGATGCGCGTTGTAAGAAAGATTTTCTTGCATGTTGTCATATCTTACAGATGTGTTTGTCTGTTGATTAGCTTGTAAAGCAGATCTATACGCTTCGTCCTCTTGCTTTTGAAGTTTTTTTCTTAGTTCTGCTTGCTCTTTTTCTGCCTTTACCATACCAGCTTTTATTCTAGCTGTGTCTTGATCTATTACACCTTGAAACGATTTAGCTAAAGACTGTTGCATGTTTCTAAAATGCTGACCTGATTGTACGTCTACTATTCTTGCTGGGTTTCTATAACTCATTATTCACTTATTTGTGTTGATGCTAGTTCATTATTATAACCTGAAACACTGTGAACGCCAGCTGAAGCACTCATTACGTCTGCAATAGGCATAGCTGGTGGTAAATAATTACCAGTAACCCCGCTAGTTATACTCGCTTGAGCCAAAGCAGCGTCATTGTTCATTTGAGACGTAGCTAAACCACCTAAAGCACCTACCATACCTGTAAAGGCTCCAGTAGCATCTGCTTGAGCTTGCATTTCTCGAGCAGCTGCGTTATCCATCTGAGCAGCAACTCTATCCATTTGAGCAACCTCTCTTTGTTCTCTTGCTGTAAACTGAAATATATTACCTTGAGCATCTACATTTTGCATTCTTTGTTTTTCAGCTATTTGTCTTTGCTGTAAGTTTTGTTCGCCTTGTGCTTTTAGTTGCTCGTTTCTAGCTTCTTGTTGTTCTATATTAGCTGATACACCTTTTTTAGATTGTAAAGCGGCTTGAGCTAAAGCAGTTGCGCCACCAGCACTAGCACCTGTTGATCTTATAGTATCTAATGTGTTAGCTAAAGATATGTCCGCTTGTTCAGCTTGCATTTCAGCTGCTTGTGTTGCTACACCTATCTGAGCATATGGGTTCGACATCATAGAGCTAAGGTCCTCTGAACTTTCATAAGGGTTTTTTATTTCTTGCCTACTGTTTTCTAAAGAAGTTAACTTAGCTTGTAAACGTC
>WLWE01002038.1_pt1 | contig 13669 bp, 15 predicted proteins | sample 6718301 | NCBI WGS metagenome assembly WLWE01 (sample SAMN12718691, study PRJNA515312) | sponge metagenome | isolation source: marine sponge | host: Mycale hentscheli | place: New Zealand: South Island, Marlborough, Capsize Point | collected 2003-05-01 | reverse complement strand
TTTACTTCACTCATTGTTATCCTTTCTGATAGAGATCGAAATTTATTGGATAGTATTTAGCTTCTCTTCGATCCCATTTGAGAAGGTTAAATTTACCGTTTGTTTTATCACAAACGATTGCACAAGATATTCCTATAATAGCAGGATCTCCTGTTAACAATACGTAGTCTTGTTCTCTAAAGTCTCTTAAGTTTTTTTGCATTTTAAATACAAACGGACTTGATGAGAATATTATCTGTGAATCTGGGCCATAATTAGGCAGACAGATTACTAGATAACCAAAATCAGATGCACCTAAAATATTTATATTTGCAGGTGGATGTTGTAATACATAAACAAATTTTTCGTCAGGATTGTTTTTATGAAACGCTAAAAACTCTGCGAGTGAATTTGGTTTGTATAATTCAAAAATTTTATTCTTCATTCTATTTTGCTCTTGACATCTTATATAGTAGTGATTATATACTTGTCAAGTAGAAAGAATAAAAAGATGAAATATAAATTTAAGACCAAGCCATATGAGCATCAGCTGACGGCATTAGAAAAATCGGTTGATAGAAAAGAATACGGGTACTTCATGGAAATGGGTACAGGTAAATCTAAAGTATTAGTTGATAATATGGCTATGCTTTATGATAAAGGTAAAATAAATGGGGCGCTTATTATAGCACCAAAAGGTGTATATAGAAACTGGTATTCACAAGAAATACCAAATCATTTAGTTGACCATATAAAACCCAAAATGGTACTATGGACTGCTTCAACATCTAAAACGAAGGAAAAAGAATATCAAACTTTATTTGAAACAGGTTTCGACCTACATGTCCTTATCATGAATGTTGAGGCTTTTTCTACAAAGAAAGGTTCAGAGTTTGCATACAAATTTTTAAGATCACATAAAACTCTTATGGTTGTGGATGAGTCTACAACTATTAAAACTCCAACATCTAAAAGAACTAAAGCTATTGTTACATTAGGAAAACATGCAACTTATAGAAGAATCCTTACAGGTTCTCCTGTAACTAAATCTCCTTTAGATTTGTATAGTCAGTGTGCTTTTTTAAATGATGAACTGCTTGATTATACTTCTTTTTATGCATTCAGAAATAGATACGCACATATGATAGAAAGAAATTTTGGTGGTAGAAGAGTGCAGATTGTAGGTAGTTATCAAAGATTAGATGAGCTAGAACAAACTTTAAAAAAGTTTTCATATAGAGTTATGAAAGAAGATTGCTTAGATTTACCTGATAAAATATACATTAAACGTAATGTTGATTTAACTGATGAACAAACAAAAGCATACACTACTATGAAATCCGCGGCCCTCGCTCTTCTAAAAGGTAAGATGGCTACAGCTCCACACGTACTAACACAAATGATGCGTTTACATCAGATAACTTGTGGTCATTTAAAAAATGACGATGGTACTATTACAGATTTAAAAAATAATAGACTTAATGAATTGTTAGATGTGCTTGATGAGATAGAAGGCAAAGCCATTATATGGGCTAACTATATTCATGACATTGAACATATTACTAAAGCAATCAAAAAGAAATATGGTGATGATTCTATCATACAATATTATGGTGCTATCAAAGCAGAACAAAGACAAAAGAATATAAAAACATTTCAAGATCCAAAGTCAAAAGCTAGATTTTTTATAGGTAATCCACAGACAGGTGGCTATGGAATTACTTTGACTGCAGCTAATAATGTAATATATTACTCAAACGGTTATGATCTAGAAAAAAGATTACAATCAGAAGATAGAGCGCACAGGATAGGACAAAAAAAATCAGTAACATACATTGACTTTATGACAGAAAAAACTGTAGATGAAAAAATTGTAAAAGCATTACGTAAAAAAATTAACATTGCTTCGACTGTTCTTGGTGACTCTATAAAAGAGTGGATATGAAACCTATAATTATAACTTTAATGTATCTTACTTTTGGTGGAGATATTAAAATGGAAACCTTTGAAATACACACAACTTGTAGTAGTTGGTTTCATACAAATGTAGCACAAATAGAGAATAAAAAGACAACACTCTTTAGTAATAGAACTTACCATGTGTATAAAGATAAAAGAGTTATAGGTTATATTTGTGAAGGACACGAACCACAATGAACTTTACAGATCTATTAGTCCTGTTTCTCGGTTTAAATATTTGTATTCTATTTTATGTATATCAAAGTCTTTCATAATCTTACTACAAATATCATTAGGACTAAAATCACCACAACTATAAACATCTAATTGCATTAACGCAGGTTTAGGTTCATCCCAAATGTGCATAGCAATGTGTGATGTTTCTATTATAGCGACAGCTGTTATTCCTCTATTACCTGGCATCGAGCAATACTTTACATAAGGACCCATAAATACTTTCATATCAATAGACTCTATAAAAGCCATCATCCAATCTTTTAGCCATTCTTCATCTGTTGGTGGTTTGACTGCCTCCGCACGAATAATTAAATGTTTATGAACCAGGAGGCTATTTTTCATGACGCTATATCTCTTCGTATTGAGTTTTACCAGCATCATTACGAAAGGCACGTAAGGTTTGTTTTCGATTACCGTCTTCGTTGTATGATACATGTAGCCATCCGCTGTTAGCGTCGCCGTCGTAAAATTCTAAAATTGCTTGATCAAATTCTAGGTTTTGAGTAATCCAATCAAAGAGTTCTCTGTTGTCAACTCCATAACATTCAAAGTCTGCTGCCTGGCCTCTGCAGTGCTGGGATTTTCTACTACTGCCGATTTTTTCTGATAAAATTTCAGAACGGTATCCTGATGATACACTTACAACGCCCCACTCATCTCTTACAGGTTGCAAAACGTTTTCGCAAAGCAACTTCAAGTTTTCTATATGTTCATCCGTAGGTTGATTAGATATACCATGACGATTCGCTGTCTGCGAAGCAGTTAGTTCTTTCAAAGAAAAGTTCTGACTTAGTTTCATCCTAGTATTTTCTCCAACATAAAGAGTACTGCTGATCCCGCAACAGTTAAAAGAACCCAGTAGACTTTATCTACCTTACCGCCCAGTTTTTCTACATCTTCATGTACGTGGGATAAATTTTTCTTAACTCCTGAGATATGCCCATACAGGGATAAAATGTGTTCTCTTGTTGTTTTAGGTTTTAGACTCATATTAATTAAATAGTATTTGGTATTTTTGTGCTTGGGTCAAATTATTAAAATTACCAGGCACTAACTTATTATTTTCAGCGACGATGTTTGGTGTAGCAGAATTTACTACAGGAGGCAACTCTCCTACAGGACCTAAATTAGGTTCTGGCAGATTATCAAACGGGTTAATAATATCTGGTATACCCTCTTCTGATAAAGGTACTTCAATTAATTTTTCTTTTATTTCAGCTATAACATCTGCTGCTTGTTCAAATGGATTTGGTATGCCCATTTTGTCTGCATTTTGTTGAAAAGCTTCTTGTACGTCTTTTGAAATATTTAAAGGTGTAAATTGACCTTCACTAATATCACTAAATCTTCTTCTTCCTATTCTTTGTGTAACTAGATCGGCAATTTTATCTTCATCGGCTTTTAAAATTTTAGCAGCATTTAATACTTTATTAAACTGTTTAGTGTTTTGAAACAAAGCTCTGTTTGCATTTATATAAGCATCTATAATTTGTTTAGGTTCTACAGGGCCACCTTTTAACATTTCTGTTGTAAATAATTGTCTAGAGTTAGATACTCCTCTTTGAAAATCAGCTATTTTAAATTTAATAGATTTTTCTGGATTGATAGGTATGGCTCTTGCACCAATAAATCCTAATGCTTCATTACCTAATTCAAAAGTTTCACCATATTCATTAAATTTACCTTTAGTTACCACACCAACTGGTTCTCCTTTATTTTTAAAAGCAAGTCCTAGTCTTCCAAACTGTTTTGCAGACAAAGGCATTTGTGCTTCTACTAAATGTCCTATAGCATTACTTACTTTAGTTCCTGGAGTATCATCATCATTCCAAACTCTTGATCCTGATCTACTTCTACCACCTCTAAAAAATATATCTGTCATAGCTTCTGTCCAAATAGATTCAGATACAAAAGGTAAACCTAATTCTTTTGTTGCTTCAATAGTTCCCATGATAAAATCATCCATAAGACCATCTTTATCTTTTTCTCCTCTGTTCACTGCATTAATTAAAGTTTGAACAGGTCTAGCAATAGTGTCGTAAGCATTGGCATGTGAGAAGTCTATGTATTTTAATTTACCATCTTTATCTCTTAAAGGTACAAGTGTAGAATTTTTAGACCAATCAGCTACAAACTCTCTCATTGCATCTATTTCTTCATCAGCTACGTTGTATAATGCTTGAGCCATAGATACTGTTGCATAAGGTACAGCTGCTGTAGTTACACCAAAACCCACTAATCTTTGCATACCAATTTTAGCTAAGGGTCTTACCGTTTCTAGTTTGTCATTTTTTACCGTAGTAAATATTTCATCTAAACTACGTTTAACTATGTTTGTACTTGTTCTTAAAATTTCTGCGGGGAAAGATACGAAGTTACCAAATGGTGCTCTTCTTAAACCTTTTATAAATTCACCTACATAATCGTAGTTAGGTATGTTATTTCTAACTATATCAGCAGCCTCTTCTTCTAATTGTTTAGCTGTTTTTTTTATACCAGCATTAGCATAAGCTTTTCCTAATCTTGCTTTTTCTCCAGCCCAAGATACAATTTTCCAAAAATCATCTTCAGCTGTATATAAATCTTGTGATACTTGTTTTATTTTAGATAAAGGTTTTAATAAAGGTTGTAATCCTCTGTAAGAAGTTAAGGTTGCACCATAATCTATATCTTCCAATAGTCCTCTAAGATCTCCTAATCTTACGTTAGAATTTACAACTCCTAATTTTAAAAGCTTTCTATATAATTCATTTTGTTTTCCTGTTCCTTTTAATCCTGTTTGTAAAGCTTGATAAGAATCTCTAATAGCTGTTGGTGTAGGTATAATACCATTAGCTGTAGCAAAAGCTCCAGCACTTACAAAGTTTCTTGCATGAGTAATGGGAGATAAAATAGTTTTTGCAATTTGTGATGTTGCTTTAGGATATAATACTAAACCTTCGTAAAGTCTTGCTCCTGTACCTTTTAATTGACCTTGTTTATTTGTAACTTCTAATGCATCTGCTACTTCATCAATAGCAAATTTACCATTAACAGGATTTGTAATACCAGCTTCTAAAGCTTTGTTAGGATCTATGTTTATTTTTCTAATGTTAGGTCCCAATGCATCAAAAGCTTCTTGTTCCGTATTATAAAACATACCTCTTTTTCCTGCAGCTTTATCTAAATTAGATTGTTTAATTAAATCATCAAAAAATTCGTTTCGTCTTGTTATTAAAGATAGTCTACTTGTTCCTGCTAGTATAGTTTGCATAGGATTTTTTTGTTCACCTAATAATTCTTTAATAACTGCTTGTGCACCTTTAGGAAGGTTAACCATATTAGTATAACCTCTAGCCGTAACAGCATCATCTAATATAGTTTTACCTACAAAGAAATCTGGAACTTGAAATACTACATCAGATGGTTTGTCCATCTTAAATCCTTTAGGAAGTTGTGCAGTTTTTACTAATCTATTTACATAGTATTCTGCTTGGCCTTCAGTAATAGGTTTGCCATTTACTTTAGCTGTGTCTCTAAATAATTTAATAGCTTTTTCTACAGCTTGTTCTGTTGGTTTATAACTTAAGAAAGGTAAAATAGATTTGTTAGAAAAAACATCATAAGTAGAACCTAAGTAGTCTTGAAATTTTTTACCAAACAATTGTTTAAATTCTGTGAATTGATCTCCCTTTAATCTTTTACCTAAAGAACTAAACATTTCACCCCAACCATTTCTCATTGAAGCAAGGTTGTTATAAATAGCGGACGTAGTTTTTTTATCAGCGTTTGCTTTTTTTAATAGATCATCTACTATTTTTTTTTGTTTAGGATCTATTTCACCAAATACAACTTTACCTGTTTTTTCATTTACTTTTGGTTTACCTGATAGTAAAGCTTTGTTTAAACCTCTTAACAAATTATTTCTATCCTTAGCTACAAGTTTATTTGAAACTGTTTTAAACGCAGGATAAATTGCATCTATATTTTTGTCTAATGATTGTGATACTTGTTTTGCAAAGTTTACGTCAGCAGATCTAACACCTACTTGTTGTCTTTCTATATCAAAAAATTCTTGTGGTTTATTACTTCTTGCTCTAACTGTACCTGCAGCTTTATCTAAAAATCTATCTATTTTAGAATTAGAGTACCTTAAATCTTTACCACGTTTAGATAAGGTCTTAATAGTAGAACCTACACCTCCTATAAGTCCTGTAAATAATGCACCTTCAGTTCCAAACTTAACTCTGTTGATTAATTCTCTTGCCGGATCATAATCTGTTTCACCTTCACCTCTTTCTAATTCTGTTGGTCCTCCTATTAAATCTCCAAAAGTTCCAATCTCTTCTACATCTCCTACAAATACACCTTCAGCTACACCACCTGCGGTAGCTCCACCAACAAATTTTGCAGTCTTACCTTTTTTATTTAATTGAGAAGCTTTAGTTGTAGCATCTTTCAATGCTTTACCAGTTGGCCCTGTAACTTTAAAATAGTTACCAGCTCTTTGAGAATTAATTGCTGCGCTTGTTAATCTTGTTCCAGCTTTAAAAGCAATTCCACCTGGAACACCTATGTTGACTAACGTTTTGGTAATCTTACCTGCAGCTGTTGCTTCTGCAAGATCATCAATGTCGCCAAGATTATCGTAAATATTTTCTTCAAACCACTGTTCAACTTCAGCAGCTTTGTTTGTGTCATTAGTCAAGTCATAAATACTTGCACCTAATGAAAATAAACCTTTTGGAATTTCTATAAGACCTGTACCAATACCAGCAAAAATAGAACCTAATGTACTAACATTACTATTTTCTTCAGCAGGAAGTGTTTCTGTTTCTTTTTCAGCAGCTAACAGTTCATTTAATGATTTTACCACAGTAGCTCCTTTTTATTAAAGTTTTTGTATTCTAGATACGCCTTCTTCTATAATTAAAAGTGTTGTTCCATCAGCAGTGATATATTTACCATCTTTTTCTGGTTTATCATCTCCTGATATAACTCCTTTAAAATCAGGACCTATATATAATGCTGCTAATGATTCAATAGTAGAAGAATCTGGTGATTGACCTTCCATTTTCATTTCTTTAATTGCTGCTGATAAACTTGGAGCTTTGTAACCTAATTTTCCAAGAGCTGCAATTCTATCCGCTCCTGATAGTGTTCCAAGATATTCTATGTCTTTTTGTAAATTTCCTTTAGTTCCAGCTTTCTGTTCAGCTGCCGCTTTTAATTTAGTTTCATAAAGTTTTTGTGCTTTATCTGCTTTAAATTGTTCAAGACCAGCAAGTCTCTTAATGTCTGGTGCTTTACTCTTAACAGCTGCTGCATCTGATATTGCACCAAAACCTTTACCTTCAAAGAATGCTTTTGATGCTGCTGCTAATGCATCACCTACATATTCTTTTTTAGCATCGTCTAAACCTAAAGCTCTTTCAAGATCAGTCATGGTTACTTCTGTATCAGGCTCATTAACTTTTGGTGTTCGTACTGGTCCTTCTGGTTCTGTTGATATTTCTTCTTCTATTGTTGATGTAGGTAAATCTAATTCTACATCTCCTTCAGATTTATTTTTTTGTTTTGGTATTGTTAAACCTTCTACATTTGTTGATGCTAATAATACACCTTCTGGTGTTTCTTCTGTTTCCTCCATAAACTCATCATACATAGGGAATTTTTCTCTTTCAGCCTGTCTTATTCTGTCACCTGGTCTGTATTCACTAAATCCTTGTCCTGTTACAGAAACTGGTTTAAAGAAATCTGATAATGATATTCCTGTTATTCCTGGAGCTTGCATTGCATTTGTTCTGCCTATAGGAGTGCTAGTTACAGGTTCTGGTAAAGTTAAATAACTTGTTCCACCACCTCTGTAAAAACCAACTCTACCACCGTCCATAAGGCCAGTAGTAATCCCCGTTCCGCGACTATCTACGCGTCCACCTCTAAACATTGGTCTTCTTAAAATTCTACTCATTATCCAAATAATCCTAGTTTAGATCCGATACTAGCAATACCAGTACCAACACCTAAAGCTGTAGATAATGGACTAGCTGGTGCAGCTGGTGCTTGATAACCAACAGTTTGTGTAGGGAATGCACCTGGTTGAACTTGTGCAAGTTGTTGACCTACTAAACCTAATCTTGTGAATGGTTCAAATTGTGCTTCTCTTGCTGCCGCTGCGGCTGCATCTAAGCCAGCTTGAGTTTGTGCTTGGCCTGCTTGACCTAGTTGTGTTTGGTAAGTGCCAAGTCCTTGTCTTGCAGCTAAATCTTGTGCCGCTGCTGCTTGTGCTTGTTGAAATGCTTGTGCTTGTAATTGTGCTTGTAATCCTGCTCTACCTAAATCAGAACGTTCTTGATATAAAGCTCTTTGAACTCCTTCTCTACCACCACCATAAGCCCCAGCTTGAATTGCTGAATCTCTTAAACCTTGACTTTGCATGGCTGCGTTTCTGTCAAATTCTGTAAGTGTTGTATCAATAACTTCTTGTTGATACGGAGACATAAAATCTTGATAAGCTTGTGCACCTGTAAGTGAACCTAATCCACCTGCTGCTGTTCTAGCATCTTGTTGTAATTGTGATTCTGCTGCGATTGTTGGTGCGTATGCAGCTGTATTTATTTGTTGACCAATTAATGGATCTAATTTTTTTAAGAAAGCGGTTAACGATCCTTCTAAGACCGGTGCGGGTAATACTTGTGATATTGAAGTTGGTTCTGCCATTATACTCTTGCCTCTAGGTTATTCATTAAATTATACATTCGTTTTGCTCCTTCATTAACACTTCCACCACCAGCTGCTCTAACAGCATCGGCTGTCATTACAAATTCATTTTTACTTAATCTTGCAGGAACGTCGTCGGCTCTCTCTTTAGATCCCATAGGGATCATGCCGCCTTGTCTGTAATCCATCTCTTGTCCAGATGGTAACACACTTCCTCCCATATTTAAAGACACAATTCCACCTTCTTTTGCAGTTAATAATAATCCTAACTCATCTAAAGTAGTATCAATCTCATCTTGTGTAAAATTAGCGGCTAACATAGAAGAAGTAATTGCTGATCTTCTGCCTTCATCACTAGCTTCTTGTTGTGCTCCAGCTTCAGCATTAAATGCTTCTAATTCAGCTAGGTAATCTAATTCTGCTTGTTTAGCAAAGTTAACAGCATCTTGTCCTAATTGAGTTGTTAAAGCAGGTGATGCAGCTTTAGCAATTGCCTTAGTTGTGCCTAAAAACCCACTTGCATTTTGACCTTGTTGTGCAAATTTTTCTATACCTTTTAATCCTTTTATTCCAAGATTTTGTGCTTTTTCTCCAAAACTTAATTCACCACCATACGTAGTTTCTTTAAGAGGTACATTTAATTCCATTTTGTCAATAGCACTCATACCTGTTGGGTCTTGTGCAAAATAACCAGTACCTGCTGCTGCCAGTATAGGTGCAAGATCAAAATCTCCTTCTGATCCTTCTTGTGCTAATTGTGCTGCTAAAGCACCACCACCATATAATCCAGCTGCTTGTAGTTTAGTTAAGTTAGAAAGTATACCCATCTGTGGACCTAATACAGGTGCCGCTGCTGCGATGTAAGGTAATGCTGGTTTGATTTCATTAGGTATTATTTTATCTAATACTTTTGCGACTGGTCGAGTAACTTTTCTAACTAATTTTCTTAATCCCATAATATGTGTCTGTGTTGAAATGCAAGTTTTAAACTTGAAATAATGCTGTATCGCACAATTTACTAGGTTTTTAAGGCCTAGTCAATAATTTATAATTTAGTATCTCCTCCTAAAGGTACATGTTCTACAATGATTTTAACGTCTCTTTTAATATCTTCTGCTTTAGTATCTGTTTCTTTGTTTTGTACATCTGCTAACGCTTCTGCATCAGAGAAGTATTCTTGACCTGTTTTCATATTAGTAAGAGTTACTTCTGTTTCAGGTGTTAAAACTGGGGTTCTGCTCCCGTTAATCATCTCATATCTTATACTAGCTTTTTGTTCCGTAAACGGCATTATCTATCCTCTCTGTTCATTTCTAATACTGAAGCCACAACATATAATCTATCAGCTGTTGCAGCAGTAACTTGTAATACTTCACTCTCCATCATAACTAATGGCTCTGTTAATAATTGTAAAGTTTCATCAGCACTTACAGCTTTAGTTTTAAACAATACAAAACTATTAGCTGATGCAGGATCACCATCAAATAAAGTTACAGTGATAGTATCTCCACTTCCACTGTCATCACTTACTAATAATGATTTTACAATAGATCTAGAGTTAGCTGGACAAGTATACAAAGTTGTAACTGTATTAGTTGTTAAATCTTTTTTAGCGTTTAAATAAATATTAGCCATAAAACCACGTAAACCTTTCTTGATTTTCTTTTTGTTCTGTTAAGAATGTAGAATTTAATTGTTCTACAATTAATGCAATAGATCTATTAATTTGTCTTTGGTTATCTACTTCGTATTCTTCTTTTGGTTCTGGTAGTCTTACAATTACTTTAGCCATTATCTTCTTCCATCAGGTTGTAGGTCAACTTGGAATGTTCCAAATCTCCATGTTTCACCAGCTGCTGTATTTTGTAACTTAATACTTGCATATCTTCCTCTTGCTCTTGTATCAACAAAATTTGTTGATGAAGTTACTATAAAAGGACTCAAAGCTGTAGCTGTTGCATCAGTAGCCGGAAAATCTGTTACAGATAAAGTTATATTGTTGTTACCAGTTAACCTTTTAAAGTTAGGCAAGAATCTTCTCATAGCTAGAAAATACTCTGTTTGATCTTTTTGTAAAGAGAATTCGAATGATTGTATAAAAGAAGTTAAAGCTGTTGTTGATCCATCTGGATTAATTTGATCGGTCCCCGTTTCGTGCTCAAAATATACGGTTTGACCTAATCCTGTTACACCCACTACTGCAGGAAAAGTACCGGCAGATGATTCATTATATTTAGTAGCGTATGGTCTTGGATAAACTAATGTGTCTGTCCAGCTTGTTCTGATAGAATTTGTGTTAGTTCCTGTGTACCAATTACCAGCAGGTAATTTCATTGTTTCTCCATAGTTATAAGAAACATATCTGTTATTAAAATCAGATCCTGTTGTAGGATACCACCAAGTAACTTCTGTAAATAAATTATTTAGACCTGCACAAATTTGTTGACCTTTAGTTGTATCAATATCATCATAAACATAATCTTCAACACCACATGGTAATGATTTAACTGTACCATCAAATGCAAAGAAACCATTATTAGACATCCAGTATGCAACACCATCTATTTCTACAGCTGCGTTTTTACCAATCAATCCACAGTTTGTACCTACTTGTTCAAAGCCAAATGTAAATGGAGAACCAACAAACTTCATTGTGTATAAAGAACTATCTGTCCAAACAAGAATAGTTTCTTTAGCGGTCAACGCTCCCATAATTTTTGTACCGTCTTGTAATCTAAATGTACCAGCTGTGTTTGTAGCTTTAACATCATAACTATTAATTTCTTCGTTGTTAGAGAATCTAATAAACATATCATCTTGTGTACTTGCATCGTTATAAGTTGTGCAAGTTCCAAAATGAATTAAGTGTTGTGTTGTTGGAGATACTAAAGTTAATCTTGAAGCAACAGGATTTAAAGTTGTTAAAAAGTTAGTTGTGTTAACTGAAGCTCTTGTTGTAAATTTTGCTGCAATATTTGAATCCCAAGTATAAGTTCTACCATTAGCAATAGTAGCAATTAAAACATTTCCAAATGTATCTAATGACCAAAGTCCTGGTTCTAGAGTTTGTGTTGAAGCTGCTACTGCAACTCCCCAACCTGTATCAGATCCGCCTGTCACTACACCACCATATGTAGAAATACCAAAACCATAACCATAAGATTGTTCTGCTGGTCCTACAACTGCGTAAGGTTGTATATCAACTGTGCCATCAGATGAAGTAGCACTAGCTGCGTTAGGTACTGTTGCTGTAAATGTAGTTGTGCTTGGTACAGTAATAACTTGTACTACTTTACCTTCTAAGTCTGCATCTGCAATACCACTTGATCCAGCTGCAAAATTATTAAAGACAACCATATCACCTACAGATAAACCATGAGGAACTGCTGCTCCACCATTTTTAGTTGTAACAGTTATAGTTGTTGAAGTATTTGTAGTAGCAATACTTGAAGTTAAAAATTGTTCTTGTGCATTATTAGAATCAAATCTAAAAGGTGTAATATCAAATAACTGTCCTTCAAAATATAAGAGTAAAAATTTATCTGTACCTAATGCTACATATCTATTACCTTCAGCATCAACAAAAGGTAATTGTCTTCTTACCACACCAACAATTGTTTCATTAATTAATGAAGCCCAACCACCTACTTTTTCTGGTAGACCATATCTAAATCTTACATTATCAGAATCTACCCAACGACCTTGAGCACCAACTTTGGTGTCTTGTTTATCTATTCCTGGGGCAAATTTAATTTGAGTTAGAGCCATGTTTTAGCTCCTAGGTATTCTTGTACGTCCAACCTCTAGTAGCATTAATATATACTAATGTAATAGCTTGACCAGCAGTGTTTAAAACTAAATTACTTGTTGAGCTATTAAGGTTAGAGCCGTTAGGGTTGATCGTTAAGTTGTTAGAACTAAATGTTGCTAAACCATCTATAAAAGTTACTTCATCTCCTACGCTAGGTGATGCAGGTAAGTTAACTGTAAATGGGTTAACGTTAGTGCTACAAATTAATTGATCACCAGCAACTGCTAAATAAGGTGCATTAGAATCACTAATTGAATTATATCCTTTTTGCAAGATACTTAATTTAGTATCTGTACCATCAGAATATAGTAATGCTTTTCCACCAGTTGGGATAGCTACTGAAGAACTAGATCCAGCTGTTAATACACTTAAAGTTCTATTTGATGTGCCTCTTGTAGTTGCATCTTCTACAACAAAAACTCTAGTTGCTGTGCCACCTGTTGTAGTAGCTGGCATAGTTAAAGTTCTGTTTCCTGATAATGTACCTGTAAGTTTAAAATATAAATTTTTACCATTAGAAGTAGCACCATCTGTTAATGATAAAGTAACATTAGATCCAGCCATATCGACGGCTATATATCCTGATGCTGATTGTTCTAAAATTTCTAGATTGGTATTAGTAATTGTGCCCCATAAACCAGCTTTTTCACCAGTTGTTATTTTTTCTAAAGCTAAATCTGTTGAGTATGTTGAAGCCATATTATATATCCGTATCTATTTCTGTCCAAACCCCAGTAGCATTTGGATCAATGTTTTGCCATACAATAGCATTTATTGTACCACTTGCCAAGGTAATTGGTTGTCCTGTCGGGCTAACGCTGGCATCAGCTGTAATTGTTACTGTGCCTGTTGTTAACGTCATGGCGTTTCCTGTAACGTCTGCTTGTGCTCCAGCAGTTACTGTTACATCGCCTGTTCCAACAGTTAAATCACTACCTGTTAATTCAAAACTTGCGTCTCCTGTAATAGTGACAGTTCCAATAT
>WLWE01002037.1_pt1 | contig 13671 bp, 10 predicted proteins | sample 6718301 | NCBI WGS metagenome assembly WLWE01 (sample SAMN12718691, study PRJNA515312) | sponge metagenome | isolation source: marine sponge | host: Mycale hentscheli | place: New Zealand: South Island, Marlborough, Capsize Point | collected 2003-05-01 | reverse complement strand
CTGAGACCACAACACGCGCTCGTAAAAAGCCTGTAGATGAAACCACTTGATTTTATAGGAGAAAGATTTGGTTCCTGGACTATTCTATCTTTGATGCCACCGTGTACAGGGCCGCAACGCGGTTACTACTTTAAATGTAAGTGTGATTGTGGAAACGAACGAGTGGTTTCTAAAAGGAACTTAACTAGAAAGACGGGCAAACCATCTAGGATGTGTGGGTCGTGTGCCACTATTAAAAGGAATACGACTCACGGGATGACAAATACCCGAGAATATAAATCTTGGGATGCTATGATACAGAGATGCACTAACCCCCAAGCCACAAAGTACTATAACTACGGAGGCAGTGGAATTAGTGTATGCACTAAGTGGATGACTTTTGAAGGTTTCTATGAAGACATGGGACCTAGACCAGAAGGCATGACTCTCGACAGGATCGACTCTGACGGAAATTATGAATTGAATAATTGTCGTTGGGCCGACATTTACATGCAAAACAACAACATTTGGAGGTAAAGGACCATGTCAGTTTTTTATAATAGCTCAGGGAAACTTGAGATTAAGCATCAGAAGAAGAACACCCGTCAGGGTCAAAGTAAGAATACCAAACTTGCTGCCTCTTCTGCAAACCACAAGAAAAAGCGCTACCGAGGACAAGGTAAATGACTCACAAAGAGAGATATCCTGATTTCCTTCAGGAGACAATGTTCGAAGAACAAGGTACTAAGGTTCTAATCACTGACCCTGCTGCTGACCAGTATCTGGAAGAAGCAAGAAGAAGGAAAGAAGCTAAACTGAAGGAACAATATCCTCAGTGGGACCAGTAATAAATACAGGGAGGTAATGCCTCCCTTTTTTCATGGCTATTAAAGTCAATAAGCCACTTAGACACTTTGTAGATCTGTCTCTGTCCTTTTCTCCTCATCCACTCACTGGAGATCTACCAGTTCTCAGAGATACAAGAGCAATCAATGCCTCTCTTAAGAACTGTATCATGATTGGTCTGTCAGAGAAACCATTCAACATGGAGTTTGGTTCTCAGGTGTTAAGTATGTTGTTTGAGATGATGGATAGCTCAACTATGTCAATATTGGATGAACTGATAAGAAATGCTGTATATCAAGAACCAAGAGTTGAGTTAAAGAATCTATTTCTTGATCCTAACCCAGAAACTAATGAGGTCAAGATTGAGATTGAGTATATGATAGTTGGATATGAAGAGACATACATATTCACTCATTTACTAACTCCCACTAGGTAGATAAATAACTTAAATTGTAGGCGGTAGATGTCAGGCCCTATATCGTTAGTTTCAACTGACTTCTTAGAAATTAAACAACAACTACAGGAATATATCTCCTCAACGGGGTTGTTTCCTGGCGCAGATTTTGAAGGATCAAACTGGAGTGTAGTATTAGATACTTTGGCATATCAGGCACAGTTAAATGCTTATAATTCCAACTTAGTAGCAAATGAGTCAATATTAGAGTCTGCTGTTGTTAGAAAGAATGTTGTAAGTGGTGCAAAACAGATTGGTTACTCTCCAATCTCTGCCAGAGCAACAAAAACACTTATTGACTTCCAAATCCAACTTAAAGTAGAAGATTACCCTGCTGGATATCCTACTAGTGTTACTTTACAACCAGGAATGGCATTTTCCACTGGTGGTGGTAAAAATAACTTTATTTTCAACTCAGTATCAAGTGTAACTGCTTCTGTAAGGAATGATGGACAAGTATTCTTCAATGATGTTGAAATTTATGAAGGAATCTACCTTACCAATGAATTTACTGTAGATTACAAGAATTATGACCAAAGATATGTCATTGAGAACCAGAATGTAGATACAACCACTTTAAGGGTAGAAGTTCAAGAGATTCCAAGTGAAGAAGTCAGAACCTTCTATTCTCAGGCTGATAATCTTGTAATGCTGACAGAAGAGAGTAGAAGATACTTTGTAGAAGAAACAGTCAATGGATATTATGAATTAGTGTTTGGAGATGGACTATTTGGTTATAAACCTGGTGATGGTGCTAAAGTATTCTGTTCTTACCTTGTTTCTAGTGGTCCATTAGCAAATGGGATTAAGTTTGTTGAGAACTTCCAGTTTGTAGGTAGATTGGTTGATAGTTATGGTATTACACTGATTGACACTGTAAATACCACTTCTGTAGCAACAACATTTGGTGGGGCAGATATTGAGTCCATTTCTTCCATCAAATACAGAGCACCAAGAGAATATGCTGCTCAGAACAGATGTGTGGTTGCTGAAGACTATGATGTTCTTATCAGACGCATCTTTCCACCTATTGATGACTTATATGTCTATGGTGGAGAAACAAAAGAGATTGCTGAGTATGGAAGAGTATATGTTGTCATCAAACCTTCTACTGGCACTAAGTTGTCAAATATCACCAAGAATTATATCAAGAAGTCATTAGAACCTTATAGAGTTGCTTCTTTGGATATTAATATCCAAGATCCAGATATGTTGTATGTGGAACTTGATTCACAAGTATTTTATGATGAACAGACCACAATCAAGGATAATACAGGTGTTAGAGCAACTGTTATAGATGGATTGAACAGATATATCAATTCTGCTACTATTGCTAAGTTTGGTGGTGCTCTAAGGTATTCCCAACTTGTAGGCATCATTGATGAGTGTGATACAAGTATTACAAGGAATAATACTAAAATGACAATGAGAAAAGACATCTCAATTGTCCAGAATACATTTGCCACCTATGAGACAGATTTCAAGCAAGAGATTGATGTTCAGAGAGATGAAGTTGTCTTATACTCATCTGGGTTCAAATTAGAACTAGATGGGATTGTAGACCCCAGAGAGTTCTTCTTTGAGAATGATCCTTCCACTATTAGACATGAAACTGCTGAGGATGAGAAATCAGAGAGATTAGTGTCTGATTTACATTGTTTCTACTTTAATGAGTTCTTTGAGAAAATCAAAGTCAGTTTCTTTGTCAATAATCAAAATCAACTGACAACAAGAGTAGTTGATGGAGAACCCACTCCATTTGGTAAAATGTCATTTAATGGCAAGATTGAGATTGGATATAGGTTCAAAAATGGTATCAATGTAGTATCAACTACTGAAGTCAACAATATGATTGAGATTAGAGCAAAACCCAAGAATCTTGACATCTTTGCTGATGAGAAGGTATTCCTGGATTTGGATGTCTCTAAATCCACTATTCAAGCTTCTGTGGACACTAAGATTGCTGGAAGTTAATGAAGAATCAAATTGTAACACCCTCATCACAAATTGACTCTTCTCTTCCACTTTGGATTAGAAGTCCTGATGTAGTCATTGATGGAACTACAAATACATCATACAGCAGAGAGAACCATAGAAACTTTGTAGATTTCATGACTATCTCTGGTGAGAGCCAAGAGAGATATGGTTTTGCTCAGAATCTATTACAGAACTTACTGAAGTATAAGGACTTCAATACTTATAGAAACCCAGTCATCCCCTTCAGTATCCTGAAGTCAAAGGATAATGTAGGTGAGAATGATACATTCTTTGAAGAACTGGATTTCAACTCCCCATTTATAGAGACAGAGAAACTACTGGTAGGTAAAATCACTGTCAATGATGACATCACTATATCAGAGACAGAGACAGAAGAGATTCATATTGTTGATGGGTTTGGGTTCCCAGAAACTAATGGTGTAGTCCTGATTGATGATGAGGTTATTCTCTACAGAAGGAGAGAAGGTAATGTTCTGTATGACCTGAACAGAGGATGTTCTGCTACCAGTATTCTTCCTACCTTTAGGAAGAAGGGTGAGTTCAAATCAGAGACCACTCCTGCCAAACACTACAAGGGAGCTGTTGTATACAACCTCTCAGTCCTCTTCCTGACCTCTATTCTGGATAGGATACACAAGACATATACTCATGGTATTGACTCCAGTAGAGTGGTGCCTGGCATCAATAGGGACACTCTCCTGAAGAACATCAAAGACTTCTTTAGGTCTAAGGGTTCTAAGTTAGGAATCAAGGCACTCTTCAAGATTCTGTTTGGTGAGAATGATGTGGAGGTGTTCTATCCTGGTGACAGGATGATCAACCCATCTGAGTCAACATGGGTCAAGAACCTGATTATCAGAACTGTTCCAATTCCTAGGGTATTTTGTGACATAGATGAGAATGTAGTCACACCTGATAAGACAATTGGATCTACAGTAGAGTTCAAGTCATATCCTGCTGTGGTCATTGATGGTAATGGTGAGACATCTGTCTATGAACCAGAGGATGTCTTTGCTAAGACATACAGTGACTATGCTATGTCTTATCAGTATGGTGATGAGACACAGTATGAACTCTATCTGAATAAGGATGAGTTACAAGGTAAGATCATTGCCAACCCCACCACCAGACTGACAAGAACCCTGTATAGGTCAGAGTCTGCTGTCCCTAATGATGACAGAAGAGATACAAAGACTATCACTGTAGAGTCCACATTAGGATTCCCCAGTAGAGGTGTGGTGTTCATTGATGAGGAAGCAATCTTCTATAAGAACAAGACACCAAACCAATTCCTTGACTGTCAGAGAGGATACATTGGTGTAGATAAAGACCATAGACATGGTTCTAATGTCTATGGTCCATATTATGTAAAGACTACTATTACAGATGAAGAGGGAGTTACACACACCAGTAGGTCATGGCCACTTGGACTTGTAGAGTCAGTTGATATTGTAGACAGTGGATTACTACACAAGGTTGATGACCCAGTATCACTGAATGGTCCTGGTAAGATTGATTACAGGGAACCCATCCTTGCTTCACTCAATCCTCCACAACTCAAGACCACATACACATTCCTTGAGAACTATGATGATGAACTGACTGAACAGAACTCATCATCACCAGATGAGATTGCCTATGTTGGTAATAGGACACATGGTCCTGATGGTGTTTTCTTTGATAATGAGAATGTCTTCATATCTACTTCTGGCTTCCCTAAACACAGGATTGGATACTTTAATGAGAATGTCAATATCAGTATAAGTGACAAGGTAGGTCCCCTACTCAAGTCAGACCAGATACTGGCAACTATTCCTAGAAGAGATAGTATCAAGAGTAATAAGGTAGAGGGTGATTATATCTTCAGTCATAAAGGAACTGATATTACTGGTGTCTTTGTAGATGGTGTCAGAGCATACAGTAATGTTTCACCCAAGACTATTACACAGGGTAGGATTGTAAGGTATGAGATAGTCAACAAGGGATATGGATACATCACTCCTACCATCACTGTCAATAATAGAGTCCTGACAGAAAACATTGTCACATCAAATACTGGTGAGATCACATCTGTTACACCCACAGGCAATGACTTCTCTTACACACAGGAACCAAATGTAGAAGTCACCAGTGGTAGGAATGCCAGGTTAATTCCTATTTTAGATCCCTATGGTAGGATTATAAGAATCACCATAGTGAATTCAGGTGAACACTACTATGACACTCCAACTCTGAAGATTGTAGACCCTACTGGTGTAGGTAAGGGTGGACTGATTTCTTGTGTAGTATCAGGAGGTAGGATTGTAAGATGTAATATTGATAGTTCTGGTATTGACTTCCAGACAGGAACAAGTATTGAGGTAATCCCAATTGGTGCTGGTGCTGAAGTCAAAGCAGTAGTTGAGTATTATGAGATAGACAGATATAGTGAGGTAATATCAAATAGTGACTGGAAGTTTGATGATGGTGGTGGCTTCTTGTTTGAGAAACCAGGTAAGAATGAGAAGGAAGTATATGGGTATGTTGCCAACCCATCACTTCTCAGAGAGAGACTAGATGATGATGGTGACCAACATTCCAAGATCATTGGTTGGGCATTTGATGGCAATCCCATCTATGGTCCATTTGGTTTTTCTAACAATGTGAATTCCAATCAGGGTGTAGTCAGACAACAATCTGGATACAGGATGTTACAATCCAGACTATCAGTCATTCCTAATGGTGGTGGGACATTACCTGGTCTCAATCCCCCATCTCAGTCTGATTATCCAATGGGATCCTTTGTCCAGGACTATAAGTATGATCCAGAATGGTATAGTATTCCTGGTGATTTAGATGATACTATTGCTGGATACTTAGCAAATGAGGATCCTATATTCCTACAGGCAGATAGTGATACTGGTGAACCCTATCTTGAGATTACTACTACTGATGGTAAAGTTTCTATTGGATTAGTAGTTCCTAACTATGTCTTGGATGAGAACAATGGTAAGATCTGTAATACACCAGACTTCCCAGTTGAGTTATATCCTGATGGTGTTTATTGTTACTTCCTGGCAACTGACTACCAAGACAGACCTCAGTTCCCATACATCATTGGTAAGACATTCAATAACAGACCCATCAGCCAACAACTGATCATTGAGAGTCAGGAGTCCATATCTCCACTACCCAGAGATACTATCTACAATCCATCTATTGTGGATGGTATTCCTATTACCTTTGACTTCACAAGAGTAGAGAGACTTAGAAACCCATACTTGGAGTCAACAAAGGATGGTGTCAAGTTACAGATTGGTGAGGTATCAGAGGGTTCAGTCAATAATGTTGTTGTGGAGGATGGTGGTCCACTCACATCTGGTATAGGTGATTATTGTTACTTTGATAATACCAACACCACAGGTTCAGGAGCACAGGCATTTGTCAGTGAGATCAAGGGTGAGAAAGTTCTTTCTGCTACTGGTAAAGAGATCACTACTAAGGTTATCAGTCATCACCTAAGGTTGGATCTATCAAACAATGTTGACTTTCATACAATTGCAGATGACAGCAAACTCACATTCTTCAATGATGAAACTAATGCCCAGGCAGTTGTCACCATTCATTATGACACATATCAAATCTTAAATATTGATGTAACCTCATCTACTCTGGTTCAGATCAATGATTATTCTTATGATAATAAGAGAAGGATCTTTAGTGTAGGTGATATTCAGATACTACCAGAAACTGCTGATAAGACAGAGTTGTGGTTTGAAGACACAGAACACTTCAAGACAGGTGATGTTGTCACCATCAAGAATGGTTCAGTATATGATGACTTTGAACCCCATGAAGAGGCACTGATTAGATCTATTGCTCCTCTGACTGATCTTATTCCAGTCAAATCTAATATCTATGATATAGTTGATGCACTATTCTCTAATAGTGATATCAATGACACACTGAATGGTAATGGTGGCACTGATAGTTTTGATGCAGGTGATAGTTTATCCAGTGAATACCCACCTGTCAACAAAAAGGTCACACTCATCAGAGGTTATAGTGACTACAAGAGACCAGTAGACAATGATACAGAGGTTGTCAATACAGAAAAGTTCTTATATACTCTAGAAGTTGGTAATGATCATAACCTTTTAAGGGGTGATGTTGTTCATATCTCTGGTTCTAAGTATCCAGAGGTCAATGGGAAACAGATTATCTGTGATGCAAGAAGAAGTAGATACTTTTCCTTCTATGTAAAGGAGTTATATGGTGAAGATGATGGTGTAACCTACACCACAGAGAGTCAAAATGCCTATGGTGAGGTTTCAAAAGTCCATCTTTCCTCTGGTGGATATGGATATGCTGATTTACCAGTCATAATAGGACTATACAAGAGACAAATTGACCAGGCAGAAGTCAAAATCAACAGAAATGGTGGAGAAATTGTCAGTATTGATGTATTAAGTGGAGGATCTAGGTATAGTAATCCTCATGTGATCATTGTTGACCTAGAAAACTTTGGATCTGGTGCTGTTGCTACTGCTGAAGTATCAAATGGCAGTGTAACATCTATCAAAATGGTGGAATCAGGTAGTAATTATGTCCTACCATCTGTATTCTTGGTTGAAAGTGAGGGTCACTATGTTGCCACTACTGATGACATTGGTAAAATCAAGTCAATGAAGGTCATCAATCCAGGTAGGAACATATCTGCTGACAGATCATTGAAACCTGAGATTGAAATCAAGACTAGATTTGTTGTAGACTACATCAGACCAGAGAGATATTCATTCATTGTTGTGGATGGTGGAACTTCCACTAGGATTCCAGGTAATATTCTATATGGTGGTAACTGGAAGAACCATCCTATTGAAGATTTGGATCTACTTGATACTGCCTTCATTGACTTTAAGGTTGGAGAGATACTATATCAGGGGTCACTTGAGAAACAACTTTGTGCTGCTATAATTACAGACTATGATGATAGAAGACAGATCATTACAGTCAGGAACATCAAGGGTGTATTCAAGTCAGGTGAACCAGTTTATAACCACACAGGAACCACAGCAAACCTTGTGGTTGAGGGACAGGCAGATTGTAGATGTGTAGTCAATGGATCTTCCACACCAGAGGGTAGGTTCATTGATGACAAGTCTATGTTGAGTAGAGAGTATGCTGTCATTCAGGACTCCTACAGATATCAGTGGTTCTCTTATGTTATATCTTCTCCATTACAACAGGTGGACTATGGTGAGTTTGTAAGAAAGATCATTCATCCTGCTGGTTTCATCCAGTTTGCTGATCTGACTGTTCATGACAGTATCAAGTTTGTCACCAGAAAGAGATATCTAAGAAGAAAGGTAGAGACACCTACAACCAGAAGTATCACATCAGATACTGCAGTAGAGATGGAGACCATCATCTCCACAGAAAGAGCAGGAATGGCTGTAGTGGGTGAACAAGATCTTGTCACCTTATTCACTGATAGCTGTGCACCATTTGTCTTGTTGACTGGTGATGGAACACCACTATTATCATCCACTATCAATGGACCTAAGTTCACTCTGACACACATAGAAAAATGTGTTGATGGTGTACCATTCAATCTAAATAACTAAAAACTGGGGTTATGGAATACAGTTTAATTAAAATTAATGAGCTGAGGTCTTTTGCAGATGTAGGAGACCTCACTAATACTGATCTAGTGTTAGTTGAAATTGATGATGGAAATGGCAAGTGGATTACTGCCAAGGCTCAGGTTCAACAACTATTCAATACTAGAAGTATTAGACTGACCAACGCAAGTTTGTTCTCAGCACAACTGGGTGAATTTGCTAAGGAGATTGGTCTTGGTGATTCAATGGTCAATCAAGAGGATTTCAACAAGTTTGTTGGTGCCCTGTTGTCTAGAATGTTCACCAAACTAAATGATAAACCAGACATCATCTTACATCCTGGTCCTACACTTCCTAATCCTATTGAGGAAATTAAGAGAACAAAATTTGTAGAAGGTACATTGTGGATTGATACATCTAATTACAGAGTGTATATTTGCAAGTACTTCGAAGATGATTCAGGTGGAACAGATGAAGTCCAAACATGGATTGGACTTACTGACAGATAAGTATAAATATAGTTGTATAATTAATTGAAATGTCAGATCTACCCTTTCCTACAAATGCACTAGTGGATGATACAGTTTCTGCTGTAAATAAAACGTGGCAATTTGATGGTGAAAAATGGGAACTTCATCCACTTAAAGATGAATTTACAGCACAACTGCCAGTTGTATTGGAAGAGGATAGTGTAGATGGTGTTGGTCGTACTTTTGATCACTCGTTTACTATCAAGGACCTACAGGACTTAGAGTATGAAAGATTCAACGACCCCCAAACAGGATTACCAGAGGTTTAAACAATGGCAAGATTAATAGGAAATGACGACCTCTTTGTCGTCCAGCTACAGGATTCAATTCATCCATCCGCTCAACAGGATGAGATTGTATCAGTAAAGTTTGAGACTATTGTAGACTCAGCTGTTGATATTGCTGTACCTGGTAATAGAATCCCCAATACAGGACCTAGACTAGATTACCTAGGCAATGTACTTCCCGCTGATCCAACATTAGGACCATATGGTGATGGTAAAGCTGGACTCATGTATCCAGGTGCTGGTTTATACTTTGATGAAACCACTGGTCAACTAGATGTCGCAGTCAACTCTGATCTACAATTTATTGGGGTCATTGAGTATGACGATGACCCTGATAGTAGTGGTGCTACTGAATGGGAACTGGGGTTAGACAATGATAGTCTCCCTAGTGTAAGGAAGGGTAATTTTTATGTTGTTGGTGAATCAGAACTTGTTCTGAAACCAGAGATATGGAATCTATCTGATAGTACTGACGCAGAACCCAAGCTAGGTGACCTGGTTGTTTGTATTGATGATTCAGTACCTGGTAGTTTACCAGGAAACCGTGATAGTCATGTTTGGAATGTGATTCAAAACGCAACTGGTGGACAAGCAGTACTACAAATCAGGACTGTTGGTGCTGACTATGATATGATGTCTGATCGTGGACAGAATAAGAACAACTATGCTGAAGTTCATACTGAGTTCCCAAGTGCTTCTAACCAAAGACCTCTAATCAGAATTAGAAAGGCAGGGTTTGTGCCTGGCGATCCAAATGACACAGTTGATAATGGTCACTATGTTGGTGGTCTAATTACTGAGTTTGATAAAGAGAAGATTGACAGATTAGATCTCAATATCTTTGAGGCAGGTTGGGTCAAGTCACTGACACTCAGAGATGATAAGACAACACGTGATTCTCTTGATATAATTGCACTGGCTACCCCCCTCAAACCTCAGTATCCAGCCCTCACACTGAGTTCAACACCAGCAGAAGAAGACAAGTTTGGTGTAGTTGAGTTGGCAAGTCAGGGTATTATTGATCAGGCAATCAATGCCACATCAGATAGTATTGGAACCACTGGTAGAACAGATGAGGTGGTTATGACACCACATAAGACAATGCAAAACTTTGTTCCTAGATTGTTTAATGTCTTACCCGCACTGGAACTATCTAATAACAGTAACCTACCTACCCCCTGAGGAATAACAGATGTATATTAAAGGTGGAGATTTATTTGTAGTCCAGGACTTCGTGGACGGTGAGGTTAAGTCATATTCGGGTCTTCAACTCACTGAAGACATGAGGCAGTTGATGGGAGAGAGTGTCCAGATCTGGATGCAAGGTTCTCCACCACCAACTGTTGGTAGTCCTGATTTTGTTACCACATATGATTTATGGTTTGATACTTCTGTTGCTGCTTTCTTTGTGGCATCAAGGAATGTTGATGGTGAACTTACCTGGATTGTAGTCAACCCAGCAGACCATAAAGACATTCTTAAAAATACTAGTCAGGATGAGTATTTCCCACCATCTGGTGCTGTAGAAGGTGAGGTATGGACCCACCCAGGATCAGGTGTCAACTATTACTATAGAGCAATGAACAACCAGTGGTGTGATGCCACAGGTGCTGGTGAGAGAGAATTTGTGCTTCGTGCAGGTGACACAATGACAGGCAACCTTCAGTTGCCACAGTTGATTGTTACTGGTGATGATACAGTAGAAGCATTGATTGAAATCAATGAAGGTATTATCACTGCTGATGATAGTGTAGCAGGTGAGGAACAGAGGTTATATTTCAATGGTGATACTATTGCCAAACATGAAGATGTTGTCACTATCACAAACAGGTTGATTAATAATGATCAACATATTGAGAACATTACACCTTATACCTTCAGAGGTCTACAACAGTTTGGTACAACTGAGGCTGTTGGTGGTTATGTTCTATATGACTCCAATGACACTGCTACTGACACAATCAGTTTAACTGAAAAGGTATTTGTTTCTGATACAGACCTGACCAGTCAAACCCTTGATGATAGTTTGGTCACTCATGGTATGTACCTTGAAGTACAAGCCATTGAGGGATCTAACAAACTGGTTGGTACTGTCATTGAAAAAACAGATGCAACTGATGGCACTATCTTCACACTAAAGGATATCAAGTCAAATGGTGTCAGTGTAGATGGTGAAGTATCACATGTTCGTATCTTCAGTGTAGCTGATAGTTCTGCTAAGGGTGGTGTGTTTTACCAACCAAATGCACCCATGGCACCCAATGAACACTTAAATGTTGGACAACTATGGGTAGACTCAAGCACCAATATCCAGTACATCTGGACTGGTGAAGAATGGTCAGAAGTAGGTGCTGCTTGTGGCAGTGGTGGGTCCTCTATGTCAATTCCTATTGGTACAATCTGGCCATACGCTGGATCCATAACAGCAGATACACCATTACCAAGAGGTTGGCTATTATGTGATGGATCTAATATTGACGGTAGGTATGTGAGACTTAAAGAACTACTTGGTGTCGATAAAGTTCCTGATCTAAGAGGTAAGTATCTAGGTGGTGCTGGTAGTCTTGGACTAGACGGAGTAAGATCTGAAAAGACAGACTTTACTAGAATACCAAGAATGTCAGAGGCTTATAACAAAAACAATAATGAGTTGATTAGTGGTTCTGTAAGCAATACGAATCTAGGCAATCACAAACACGGTATTGGTACTATTGAAGCTAAAACCAACAATGATGGTAAACATACTCATAAGTTCAAATCAGAGGGTTTTAATGCCACTGGTGGTAAAAATGCATTAAGGCCAGAAAATAATTCTCTCAGTTTTAATACCGATGAGAATCAAGGTGCTCACAATCACACAATCACCATGAGTGGATCCACAGCAGACAAAGACCTAGGTAAACACACTCACGGTTTCAACGTTGGCTATTACGATTGGGATGAATATACCAGACCTTACACTTATGCGGTTCACTGGATCATTAAACACGACTAATCGAAATAAATACTTTTAAATAGAGAGTCTCATGACATCAATACCCATCGATTTTCCGAACCCCGCAACACATAATCAGATATATCCTGATTTAGAAAACGGTGACGCGGAGCTTGATAATGGTAAGATTTATCAATATGATGGTGTCAAAGAGGTCTGGGATGTTATATGTGGAGGTGATACTGTAGGTGGTGGGTCTGGAGAGTCTGGAGACTTCTTAGGAAAGTATGGTGACAACGTAACATCAGATGATAATGTAACATACCATTGGAAAGTAGACGGTCTAATTTTTAGTTCTGACCTAGAGGTTAAATTTAATCTAGATGAGGAACTTGGATTCAAAATTGACAAAGAACAAGTATATTCAGAACTTCCATTCACTGTCAATGAGGACTTTAGCGTACTTGACAATGGTGATGTACTATTAGGAGAAGATTCTGTTAATGCCTTTATGGCAAGAGAAGATCACCATGCTGTATCTAAGAAGTATCTTGATAGTGTTGGATATGTGAAGAAGTCTGGTGATGTGATGAATGGGACTCTTACTTTTAGTGGAGCCTTGGATCACCGTGTTATTATTTTTGATAGAAAGGAAGGTGATCCACAACAAATCAGAGTGAAGAACGGGGCTCCTGGTGGCGTTTCACTAGTTCTGGAAGGCAATAGTAACTTTAATACCTTTGATATTTTAGGTGGATCCGGTGCTTCAGAACAATTTTTGAGTGTTGGGGGAAGACAGGGAATTTTTACATTCAATACTCCTATTGTTATTGATGCCACCATTAATGATACTGCCCCTGCTTATTTGGAAGTAAAAGGATCTGGTGGTAAGATTAAAGCCACTGGTGGTGCCACTATCAACACTAATATTCTGGAACATGTTGATCATTTAAAGATTAATATCAACGATGAAACAAATATTAATGTCACAGAAGATAAAGTTTTACTCAACAAAAAAGGTCAGTACAACCAAAACTCAGCT
>WLWE01002036.1_pt1 | contig 13671 bp, 2 predicted proteins | sample 6718301 | NCBI WGS metagenome assembly WLWE01 (sample SAMN12718691, study PRJNA515312) | sponge metagenome | isolation source: marine sponge | host: Mycale hentscheli | place: New Zealand: South Island, Marlborough, Capsize Point | collected 2003-05-01 | reverse complement strand
TGAGACATTCAAAGATTTGAGTATTACCTTTAAAAAGCATCCTGTAAGTGATGATTTAGTGGTAGTAAAAGATAAAGCAGCTATTGTTCAGGCAATAACTGCTTTATTACTTACAAATAAAGGAGAAAGACCATTTCAACCTGATTTAGGTTGTGATATTCGTAGATCTTTATTTGAACCTCTAGATTATGCAACTAGTGGTCTTATTCGTTCTCAAGTTCTAGATGTTCTTGGTAAATATGAACCAAGAATTGAAGTTGAGGATATCAGAGTATCTCCTGACGAACAAAATAATGGTTACGATGTTGAATTGTATTTTACCATTGTGGGTAGAGACGACGAAGTAATAGCAACAGAATTCTTCTTAGAGCGTACTCGATAATGCCTTATACTCAGGTTGCTAATCTAGATTTTGAAGATATCAAATCTGCTCTAAAAGATTATCTTAGAGCAACATCAGATTTTACTGACTATGATTTTGAGGGATCTGCTTTTTCAGCTCTCTTAGATACACTTGCCTATAATACCTATTATACGGCGTTTAATACCAACATGGTAGTCAATGAACTATTCATTGATTCAGCGACCTTGAGGGACAACGTAGTATCCATTGCGAAGCAATTAGGATACAGACCGAAAAGTGCTACAGCACCAGTTGCTTATATTTCTTTTACAGTAACGTATACAAATCCTACGAACGATACAGAACTCTTACTAAAGAAGGGTACAGGATTTATTGCAAACTATGATAATACTTTATATCAGTATGTTGTACTGAACGATGCGAAAGCACAAGTATCGAATGGTGTTGCAACTTTTACAGAAGTTCCTGTGTATGAAGGAACTCAAGTTGTTAATACCTTTACAATTAATACATCTTTAAAGAATCAGAGATTCACATTAGATAACCAGAACATTGATACAAATACAATTCTAATAAAAGTATTCCCTGGTGGTGGTTCGTTTAGTGAACCTTATTTGGTTGCAGACAACATCTTAGACGTTGATGGAGATTCAAAAATTTTCTTCTTGGATGAAATTGAGGATGAAAGATATGAAGTTATTTTAGGAGACGGTGTTCTTGGTAAAAAGATCGAGAATGGATCTAGAGTTGAAGTATCATACATTACAACAAATGGTCCTGCATCAAATGGTGTTAGATCATTCATTTTCTCTGGTGTATTAGAGAATACTTTAGGAGTTTCTCCTCAGAATATAACTACAAGCATTACGAGTAGTATTGCATCTTCTGGTGGTGAAAACATTGAATCTACAAAAAATATTAAATTTAATGCACCAAAGTCGTATGGAGCACAAGATCGTGCGGTAACATCAAGTGATTACTCTTCGATTATTAGAAAGATTTATCCTTCTACGAGTGATGTTATAATTTTTGGAGGTGAAGATCAAGTTCCTCCTGAGTATGGTAAAGTCTTTATCGTATTAAAACCAAATGATGCTAGTTATCTAACATCATTAACAAAGCAAAATATCATTGATAAAATGAAGCAGTATATTGTTGCTTCAATACAACCTGTCATTGTAGATCCGTCTATTTTGTTTATTGAGATTAATAGTAAGATTTATTTTGATGGTAAAGCGACAGATAGTACAGCAGCACAAATTAGAGACAAAGCAATTGGATCAGTGCAGTCTTATCTTGACACATCTGATACTGAGAAATTTAATGGTAAATTTAGATATAGTAAAGTAGTTGGTGTTATTGACGATTCAGATCGTGTAATTACTTCTAATCTTACTAGTGTTACTATGAGGAAAGATTTTTATCCTCTACTTAACTCCACTTCATATTATGAGGTATGTTTTCAAAATACTTTCGATCAGGATTGTGACGAACCAGTCCTGTCGTCAACTGGTTTCAGAGTGACTGAATACCCTACATTTGATGTATATGTTGAAGATAGGGCAGGCAAAATTGTCCTATATAGAATAGATAGCGTAACTGGTGAAAAGGTTGTCCTCGACAGCGATATTGGCGATATTGATTATGCAAAAGGTGAACTGAAAATGTATGCCCTCACAATTATTAGAGGCAGTTTCTTTGATAATCGCATTTCTGTTAGAGTAAAACCATTATCCAATGATATCAAGGCATTCCGAGAGGTATATCTTGACGTTGATGTTGCTAATTCCTCGTTCACTGCATACAAAGAGTAAAGTAAATGCCTGCTGTAAAGACTAAGAGAATTTCTACTCTGATCGAGTCCCAGCTTCCTGAGTTTATTACTACTGAATATGAACTTTTTAGTAAGTTCGTACAAAAGTATTATGAAGCACAGGAAGTTCAAGGTGGAACGCTGGATGTTATTAATAACCTCCAGAAATATGCAGATATTGATTTTTACGAGCAAAATATTTTAAAGCAAACTGATGCTCTTGCTTCTTCTATTAATGATACAGATACTTCTATTGTATTGGAAGATGCTAGTTCATTTCCAGAAAAAAATGGTTATGTAAGAATTGAAGATGAAATCATCTTCTATCAAACCAGAACAGACACCGAACTTCAATTTTGTTCCAGAGGAGTTAGTGGTAATACTACATTAGGAGACTTATACAGTTCTTCTAACTTTACAAGCACTGATGCATCTTCGCATGTTGCTGGTAAAAGAGTATATAACGTCAGTAATCTCTTCTTATATGCATTTGTTAAGAACTTTGAAAATCAATATCTGGGTTCTTTTCCCGAAAAGTATCTCAAAGGAGATGTAGACAAGAGAACTCTGATTAAGAATATTCAGAAGTTTTATAAAGCAAAGGGAACTAATAGTTCTATTAAGTTTATCTTCAACACTATTGTTGCCAAAGATACTAACAACAAACCAGAAGTATACAACCCAAGAGATTTTACATATAAGGCATCTGATGCTGATTGGATTAATGTATTTGCACTTAAGTGTAAGGTTGTATCTGGCGATCCACGAAATCTTATTGGAAAGAAAGTAGTACAGACACCAACTGAAAATTATGGATATTCTTCTGCTACTGTCGATAATGTATATGCAGCAGGAACGTTTGATGGCGAGCAGATTTGGAATATAGTATTAGCACCAGAAACAGTAAATGGCGAATTTGCTGTTTCTACTAAAACTAGACTTGAAAGACCTTTATCAAGCACCAGTAGCACAGGTGATAGGATTGATGTTTTCTCTACTACTGGTTGGAGTCCTTTTGAGAAAGTGTTGATTGGTTCGGAAATTATTGAATTTGGCAATAAAAGTATCAATCAATTCTTTATCACTAATAGAGGTAATACTCCTCTATCATATGATACCGGAGAGTTTGTCTACAAACCAGCTACTATTTTATCAGATGATGTTACATTACTAACGTTAGGTGTTGTATACAATCTTACTGCTGAAGAAAATGCTCCATATTCTTCTGCTGGTGATACTATTCAAGTTTCCGAACCTGGATTTCAAACAGCAGACACTAGAATTAACCTAACTGGAACAAATCAGACAAGATGGTTTCTTAATAACTGGCAACCTGTCTCTTCTTCAACTAATACTTCAGTGCAGTCTTCGTTGGAAGGAGTTCCAACAAATGTATCTGCTATTCTTGCAGACGATCAATATTACTACATTACAGGTTCTGGATTTCCATCTTATAATATTTTAGACAGATCTACAGTAACAGAAGATGTACGAGATCAAAATCTCCTAAGAATTCTTAGAAAGAATCCAACATCTACTACCGAAGTTTATAAAACACCCCAATCTGAAATTGGTATCTTATTGAATGGTGTACGTCTCTTTAGTTATAAAGATGCAGATTCTATTAGATTTGGAAAATTAGAATCTATTCGTATTAATAATAGAGGAAGAAATTATGCTAAAGAACCATTTGTTCTGATTGATGGTGTTGCTGGAAAAGCAAGATCAGTTTTAACAGGTTCTGTTGTAGATAGTATTATCGTTGATACTACAGACATCTATCAAAACACTCCAGAAATTGAGATTACTTCGGGAAGAGGTGCAGAAGCTAGAGCAGTTGTTACCGGTGGAAAAGTAACTTCTATTGTTATAGAAGATGCTGGAAAATTTTATTCTTCCCCTCCAAGAGTTGTCATTAGAGATAGGGCAGGTAGAGGAAGATTTGCAGAATACACTTCTAATATTGACACCAATGGATCTGTTATTGGATTCGATCAAATTTCTAGTGGTACTTTGTATACACAGGAAAATGTTGAGGTATTAATTCTTAGTGTTGGTGAAGGCGCTGAAGCAACTCCACTTTTAAAGAAGTGGATTAAAAATAAATTTGCAAAGTATGAAACAAAATTAGATAGTCAGTATGGTTATGTTTTTGAGAACTATGCACCATTAAAGTATGCATATGGTTACGGTCAACTTGCTAACCCAAAAGCACTGAGAGTTCAGTTAAACGATAACTTAAATTCTGCTGACACAGAACCTACTGTAAAAACCCACTCACCAATCATAGGTTTTGCTTATGACGGTAATCCAATATATGGTCCTTTCGGTCATCTAGATCCACTAGACTCAAGTTCATCTATCACAAGGATGACATCCAGTTATTCTAGTGCAGGTGTAAGAGAAGATGGTCCAGCAATTGGAGACTATCCGTTAGGAAGTTTTGTTGATGATTATCGTTATATTCATCGTAGTGGATCTCTAGACGAAAATAATGGAAGATTTTGTATTACCCCCGACTTTCCAGAAGGAACTTATGCTTATTTCATTACTATTGATAGCAATCAAGTACCGAAGTTCCCATACATTTTAGGAGATAATTTTTATTCTCTTCCAGTAGATAGTAATTATAATTCTCCTATCGATCAAGAGGACGTTCCTAAAAAAGCAAAAAGATTATTCTTTTCTGGTATTCCTTCCAATGGAGAAGGTTTAGTAGCTAAAATTTCAGAAGTTCAATCTGGATCTATTGATGGATTCCTTATCAATAGATCTTCTGATAATTTCTCTGTTAATTGTAATATAGATTTTAATAATGCTGGAACAGAGGGATCTGAAGTAGAAGCTTTGGTTTCTTCTGTAAAAGGAAAATCTGTAAATTATTTACAAAGCAAAGAAAATAAAGTCGTAAAACTGACAACAATTCAGAGTGCATATTTATTTACAGATGATATTTTAAGACAACCAGCAAGTAATGCATCAGGTCAAATTGTTGGTACTGTTACTGGTGATAATACTATTGTTCTTAAAAATGTTGTAGGAACTTTTAACAATACTGGAACGTTCTCTGCTGATATTAAAACTTTTCAAGTAACTGTAGATCAAGATAGTAATTATACTAAGGGTGCTGAACTTAGACTTACTGATGGTGTGAATCCACCAATTGCTAGAGCAGAAATTCTAGAAGGAACTAGTAGACAAAATACTGTAAAAATTAAAGTTACCGAAGGTAATTGGATTGTTGATGATAACTACTTTTTACAGTCTGATAATTTATTCAACACTTCTGGATCTAAAATTGTTACTTTAATATCACTCAGTGATAATTTAGAACCATTTGAAGTAAACCAAAGTATTGCTCTTATTGAGACTGATAGCGATCATGGTTTGGGAATTGATGATGAAGTTGATGTTAGTATTTTTCCTGATGATTCAACAAAAGTTAAAAACTATTTTATTAGAAAAAGATTATACCAAGAAGTAACTTTTAGAGAACCAAAAAACTCTTCAGTAGTCGAGTATACTGGAGTTGGAAGATTTACAATTCTGAATGGTGGTGCTGATTATACTGAAGATGTATACACCAATGTTCCATTGACAGGTGGAACAGGTAGTGGTGCTACTGCTATTATTAGAGTATCAAGTGAGGGTATTGTTAATTTCGTTCAAATCCAAGACGGCGGGTCTGGATATAGAAGGGGCGACTATCTTGGTGTGGAAGACGATCAACTAGCAAGATCTGGTGGTTCGTTAAGTTCTTCTAGACTTGCAGTTTATGTAGACCATGCTGGTGTTGGTAGTTCTTCTGTTGCAATGAAACTAAAATCAGCAAAAGGTTTTGCTGTTGGTGATCTTTTAAGTGTTGGATCTGAAATTGTCAAGATCGGTGCTATTAATGATAGCAATCTTACGATTGAAAGAGCACAAGAAGGAACAGAATCTGTTGACATTTACAACGGTCAAGAAGTTTCCCTATACAAAGCAGGATATAATTTTACTCCAGATTATCGTATTACTACTAATGTGGGATCAGGATATGTAAAAACGTATGATTCAGATACTCAAAGAGCTACGATTGTATTTGATTATGCAATCGATCGAAGAAATGTAGAAGAATTATCGATAGCAACCATATTCTTTGATGCTAGCACTCCAGAAAGACTAGTTACTGTTGCTTCATCTAGTTCTGTAAGTTTCAAGTTTGAGATTTCAGAAGATAACGTACTGTTTGTTCCAAATCCAAATATTGATATTCAAGAGTATTACAAATACGTATTTGATACGTCACACTCATCCATGACTGGTACTTATTTTGATATGAGTCCTAGTAAGAGTTTTAATCTAATCACTCTAGAAAAAACTGCTTCTTTAATCCTGCCAGGTAACTCTGGAGCATTTACAGAAGTTAAGTTTGGATTTGGTTCTAGATTAGCACAGAATAATTATGATATTAAAAAAGGAACCAATTTCCTTAATTTTTACTATTTTGATAAAAATGGTATTGTGAATGCCGATGGTGCATATTTTACAATTATCAACGATCCCTTACAAGGAAAGAAAAAAGTAACTTATGTTACTGCAAATAGGTTTGTATATGATATACCCACAACACCATTATGGGATGGTTCTGGTGATATTAAATATACAACTAAAGGTCAATTTGCTATTGGTGAAATTAATGAAATTTCTATAGTTAATTCTGGTTCTAACTATAAGAAGTTACCTCTTATTGAAGGTGTATCTCCAGCAGAGTCTTATAGAGGAACTGCAACTGTATTATTTGATGAAACTACTAATGTAATTACTTCAGTAAGAATTGATAGTTTAGGATCCAACTATGTGAATCCAATTGCTATCATTACTGATGGTGATGGCGTTGGTGCTAAGTTCAAAGTCGTTCAAGTTGATGGTAAATTATTTTCAATCAACGTAGAAAATCCTGGAAGGGGATATAGTTATGCACCAACAATTAAAATTGTCGAAAGTGATCTTGAAATTTATGTTTCTGGAAGTAAAATTGGCGTCCCTAGAGGAATTACAATTATTGATAACGGAGGAGCATATCATTTAGATAAAACAATCTCATCGCAAGTATCTTCTCAATATACTGTATCTTTAACTAATTTTAGTGGAAATTTTCAAAAAGGAGAATTAGTAACTCAAGTTATTGATAGTGTAGAAGTTCTTAGAGCAAGAGTTTCGGAATATCGTACAGGTACGAATTTACTTAAATTAGAATCAGTAAGTGGAATTATCAGAGAAAACGTTTCTATTTCAGGATATATTTCTCGCGCACAAGGAACGATAAAGTCTGTATTTGTTTCTACATTTACAGAAAATATCAGTAGTTTCTTTGATAATCTAGGATACTTTAAATCTGATAAAGGTAAACTAGGTGTTTCAAACCAAAAACTTACTGATAGTTTTTTCTATCAGGATTACTCATACGTAGTAAAATCTAAAACATCCATCGAACAGTGGAGAGACCTTATCAAGTCTACCACACATCCAGCTGGATTTAAATTGTTCGGTCAGGTTGATGTTGAGACATCAGCAAAAACTGAAATGCCATCTGCTGGTAATAAAAAAGCAGATGCATTTACCACAATTCAATTGTGGGATCCCAACAAAAATAAAATTACTGTTGAAAGTACAAGAAGGGTAGTAACACAAACGATACAAAAAGTAGAAAACACCAGAATTCGTAAAGGTCAAGGTTCCGCTGCTACATCAGAATTCAATTTTAACGAAACTCGTGCTTTTACTTTTACTCTTGATGCTCCATTCGATGGATATTTTGATGATGATGGTAGGTTGCAAGGAACAACTATTTTCCAAGTATTGGATGATTTTGGGAGACCATTTAATCCAGTTAGCGCAGAAAGTTTAATTGTTACTCTTGATGGTATTATTCAAGAACCAGGAGTTGCGTACACAGTAACAAGTGATAAAATTGTCTTTTCAGCACCACCTCTTGGTGATAACACAAAACTAACAGGTCAATCAGTATCCAATCTTACTCCATATAAAGGAACTAAATTTTTAGGAAGATCGTTTTACTTTAAAGACAATCAGTATAACTCCAGATACATTAGGAAAATTAGAAATATTTTCCAAAGAAATGGCAGATGGATTGATGCAGCAAATCAAATTGAAAGAAACAAACAGTTTATCATAGAAGAATCTGTTGGATATGGTAAAGGGTATTATGGATCTTTAGATTGGAGCACAAAATTAGATGATTATCAAACTGATATTGGATATATTCTAGATTCGTATAGTCACGATTTGAGATTTGGTGGAAACACTAAAGTTGTTGATTACGCTAACATTTTTGCTTCTGGATCTGCATATATTACTAATAATAAAACAGAATCTCTCAATATCTTTAAATATGCAACAAACCTAGCAAAACTTGCTATTAGAAATTGGGATTTTGTTGAAGAAAATGTTCAGTACATTCAAGGATCAAAAATAGTAACAGTCTCTAGTACAGATAATCTTGCAATTGGAATGCATATTAGTTCCGGAAGAGCATTTGATTCTGATACTAAAATTGTATCTATTGATAGTCAATCGCAGGTTACATTATCAAAAGCAGCATTAGTTAACTCTGGTGTTGGTGCTGGTGGAGCATCTGCTGGAACCACAACATTAAACGGATCTACAGGTGGCAATGATCTTGGATTGTCTACTAGTATTGGTGCTGTAGAACCAGGTGATCAGTTTGCTGTAAATCCTGGAGATATTCTAAGTGTTCCTTTATCATTCTCTGGTGTTGACAGTGCAACCTTCTATCTGAGTGGTATTAATAACGGAACTTTCTATGATGCATCAAATTTAATTGCTGGCAATAAATTATATCTACAAGAAGAAGTTAGTGAATTTGTTTATGCAAACTATGCTCTTCCATCTAGCGATAAAGCAAAATGCTACCGTGATCTCGGATTCTTAATTGATAATATTGTATATCATTTAAGATTTGGTGGTAATGAAAGGGTAGTTAATTTCGCCCAACTTTACTATACTAATAGAGGATATCCTTATGGCGAGGAATTAACTTACATTAATAGATCATCAACAGAAACAGCAGCTGCTATTGCTGCATGGGATCAATTAGCAGTTCTGATGAATTCAGCAATGAGGAATACTCTTGGTGCTGGAACATATACTAGTATTACACCTTTTGTGGATGCAACTGTTGCTGCAGATAGTCAGTTCCCATATTGTCAAGAAGTCGAATCATCTATAAACACATTTATTGGTATCGTAAAAGATATCATTGAGAATGGATCTGGTATTGTAGAGGTAGTAAAACAAAATGAAAACAAATCTGGATATTGGTCCACAACTCCAACATATTCAAATTTCAATATTATTGATGATCCTCTGTTGACTGCAGAAGAATGCAACGATGTCATATCATCTGTAGACTCTTTATATGAGAATTTAAATGATATATTAAATCTTAAAAATATTGATAAGTCTCTACCAGATTTTATTGATGGTGAAACAACTGAGTTTGATTTGTTCTGGAGTAATGGCGATCCAGTAATCATTGAAGAAGATGAAAAACTCTTACTTACAATTAATGCTGTTCTACAAGAAACGAAATATAATGAATCGTATCCCGGCGAAGATTCTTATTATATTGAGAGAAGTGTAATACCCAATAAATTGATATTTGATGTTGCTCCTATTTGGGATCAATATGAAGGTGCTAAAACTTTAGGAGAAGCAACTGCTGTAGAAAAAGTATCTGGAGTTGGTATTGGTAATTATAAACGACTAACTATAGATTCTTTCCTTGTTAATAACGTTAGAACTGGTCCTTTCTTAATCTTAGATTTGGAAGACCTAACAGTTGTTAATATAGAACAACCAGATTTCTTATTAGTTTTTGTTGATGGTGTTCTACAAGAACAAGAAGTTTCATATACAGTTTCGGGACCAAATATTTTCTTTAAGTTTCCAATTACGGAACAAATGAAGGTTGATATGAGATATCTCTATGGTAGGGATGTCGGTCAGATTTTGACTATTTTTGATTATAATCCTGATGTTTACTATACCAAATCCACTCTTTCTTTAAACACTACCAGTGGAGTGGATCAATTTGTTAACAAATCTTGGATGGGTTCAAAAATTGGATCTCAAATTCAAGTGTTCCAGTTAAACCAAAATAATACACGTAGTATTATTGGAACATTGTTGGATTATAGGGTTACCGGTAATATATTATCTGTTAACTGTTTTGGTAACTCAGCAGAATTAATTCAAGGTTCTGATGTTTACTTCTGTGTTGTTGGAGAATATGATACACTCAATACAGTTATTACCTTAGATGCTAGTGGATCTACTCTAGAGTATGAAAGAGATGTAGATAACAGATTAATTTTGAGTGGTCTGGATCAAATTTGGAGAGGAACTTTCTTTAGGAAATGGTATAAAAATCCATTCATAAGTCTATCAAATGGTTCAAAAATTCAAGTTGAAGGTGAAAATAATTTCAGAAGAATTAAAGAATTACCATCTATACTAACCAGTAAAGAACAAAGATCACAGAGGCAAGTATCTAATTCATACTTCGGGCAAGTAAATATTGAGTCTTACAATGGAGACACTCGTGGTGAGGGTCTCAGTATTGTAACTAAAATTGAAAATGGTGTAGTCGTTGCTTTAGAATGGAACCAACGCAGTTATGACCCTATTACGCAACCGACAGCATATCAATATTTCACACCACCTGTCATACATTTTATTCCACAAGATGGAAATGGGGGTGGTGCAAGAGCTCAAGTTCTGGTAAGTAAAGGTCAGGTAATTAGTGTAGAACTACTTGATGGTGGATCTGGTTATACCAAATCACCAAGAGTAGTTGTTGCAAGAAAATATAATGTATTTGAAGAAACTGATATTGGCGTATCTTTAGTTAATGTAAGAATAAACATAAAGGAATCAATAGGACTTTCTATATTTTCCAGTGTTAGTATCCTCGGTAACCAGCAAGCAAGCGTTCAAGCTGTTACTTCAACATTGGTTGATAGTCCTCTGATAATTGATACAAAACTTGTTGATATAATTACTCCTGCTTCTGAAGCAGTCAGTGAAGATTTTGTAGGTCAAGTTAATCAAATTGAAAGTCATATAGAAAGTGATCCTCAATCTTTTGCAATTTCTTATGGAGGAACTATATCTGTTGGAACCCTTGAAACTCCGTTCATTGTTGATATTGAATCTAAATCAACGCTTACTACTTCTGCTACTAGAGAAATTACATCAAATGTAAATAGCGTTATTCAAAATAATGCTCTTTCCAACATCAATTACTATGAAGTTGCTGCGTTCCTTGACTTGGATCTGGGAGCATTAGATAATATTGTTTATATCCCAGATACAAGTAAGTTTAGATCAAATGGTTACTTGCTGATCGGTAATGAAATTATCAGATACTACCGCAAGTTAAATGATCGTTTCTTAAACATCGAGAGAGGAGAAAATAACACAACTCCACAATTCTGGTCTGCTGGAACTTATCTAAGACAAATTCCAGATCCTTCTGTATCCGTAGCATTCAGTGGTGTCTCTATAATTGAATCTGAGTCTACTATTGTTAGCATCAAAGGTGGTGCTAATGTTGGTAGAATTGAAAGAGAATGTGAATTAGAGATTATAACACCTACTATTGATGTAAAAACAATTGCAAAACAAATAGTTTCTGAAATTGTTCCTGCAGTAAAAATTAACAGTATTTCCACAATTGAATCTCAGGTTCGTTATAAATTAGAACAACCATTTGATGTTGTACTGTCCTTCACAACTACTTCAGATGTAGAAATTGTTAACACAGAACAAATAGTTAGAACTGAATTTAATATTCAAAAAGCAGGAAGTGAAATTCTGTTAACTCCACCTCCTAGTGGTGTTATTGATAGTTATGTAGAAAGTGCATTTATTGCGGATCCTATACAAACAAGATTAAATGGATCTGTAGATTTGCTTGATGATTATGGGGTTGTCAAAAGAAATTCTACTATAATCTACATTGAAAATATTGTATTTGGTAAAGATGTTAAATATATTGGAAACTACACAACAACAAATGTTGGTCATACTATATCACATTTTGATGGTATTTTCGATGACGGTGTGTCCGGAGTTTCTGCATTAACACTTGGTGAATTGACTTTGTATTTCCCTGCAATGACAGTAAAAGACTTTAGGGAAAGAGGTGAATCTAGTTATACTCTTTCGGGTGCTAAATTTAATTTAATGCCACCTTCAATTCAAAACCCCGTTACTATTAGTTCTTCTACTGGAACTATTGGCGGTCCAATTGTTGTACAAGATACAACAAACTTCCCGGATGAAGGATATATATTTACAAGTGGAGGAACTGTTTTCCAGTATACTGGAAAAACATCAACTGAATTTACTGGTTGCACCTTAACTAGAGGTCCAAATAGTATTGTAAGCGGACATGAATTAATTCCGTTTACAATTTCATAAATACGTTATAAATATAAATAACACAGGCACAAACACTACGTCGGAACAAGAAACCAATGGCTGCTATTATCTCAGATAAGTTTAGAATTTTTAACGCTAAACAATTCCTGGAATCCTTGACTGAAGGACCTAGTGAAACAAGTGCTGAACGCACTAGAATGTATTTCTTTGTTGGAAGACCCCAACCATGGAAAGCATATATCGAAGTCTATTCAAAATCCGCAACTAACTTTACTGTTGGAAACGAAGTATATGTTGGAACGTATGGTTCTACTGCTTTCCGTGCAACAGTTGCTGCAGTTTATGATAGTGCCCTTCTTTTGACCGACGTTTTTGGCAGCAATGGTGTTAATTCTGTTCCCGCTATTGGCAGTGTTCTAAAAGAGACTGCAGATGCTGGTTCAACTGACACTGCTGCAACAGCATCCACTGGTGTATATCGTTATGGTACTGAGGACATCCCACCCCTTCCTTTAGATAACCAAAAAGAGAAGTTGGGTCTTTACGACGAAATTATTGCTGCCAAGCGTATTACTGATGCCTTCGCAAGAACAGTTATCCGTCGTTACAACTGGGATCTAGTTGCTAACCCTAAGTTTGACATGTGGAGACCTGATTATTCCGCAAGTCCAGGTGGCGGCGGTCAGATCGGTAAGCAAACCGCAACAAACCAAGACAATATTTCTGATGCTAAGTTCTATGTAATGAACTCTGATTATGAAGTATTTAAGTGTCTCTATAACGGAGAGGATCTAACTTCTGGTGGTGCAAACGCACAGGAAGAACCATCAACTTCTGGTGCTAACTATGCTTCTGCTACTGGTCTCTACACTGAAACTTCAGGTGCTGGATACATCTGGAAGTACATGTATACTATGCCAACCGATGATGTTCTAAGATTCCTTTCTTCGGACTTTATGCCAATTGTTCTTCCTACAAACAACAGTCGTGTTGCAGTCGCTGGTGCAGCAGTCGCTGGTGCAAT
>WLWE01002035.1_pt1 | contig 13674 bp, 6 predicted proteins | sample 6718301 | NCBI WGS metagenome assembly WLWE01 (sample SAMN12718691, study PRJNA515312) | sponge metagenome | isolation source: marine sponge | host: Mycale hentscheli | place: New Zealand: South Island, Marlborough, Capsize Point | collected 2003-05-01 | reverse complement strand
CCAATTCAACAATAACTTGCTTTATGTCAGCACCTTGTTCCATTGCACCTCTAATACTCTCAACTAAATCAGAAACTCCAGCTTGTTGCATTTCTGCTTGCTGCTGTGCGGCTTGCTGCTGTGCGGCCTGTTGTTGCCCACCTTCCTGCATTAAACTTTTTTTGTTTACTCTTAAATTTCTCATACTATATTATAATATACAAATAATTAACTTAGCGTCCAATTATATAGCTCATGATGTAGTTACTTGGAGATAGTCTATTTGCTTTAGCCTCACCATAATAAACTCTATTAAGTTTATCATAATTTTTCACTGCTTCTTTTGTTTTTACTTTACCATTAACATAGTTTTTATATAGTTTAAAAGGTTTTGACATAACACCACCACCTAGTTTAAACTGCTCCGGTACATTTTCATTGTATGTACCAACTATACTATTTAATATTTTAGATCTTTCAGATAATGTGCTAGTCGAGCCATTCAATTTTTGAACTTCTTTATTTAAAGCCTCTTGCATTCTTTGAACATACTCAGGTGTAATTTCACCCCCAAGTCTTTCTTCTGCTAAATCTTCTGTTTTTTGTTTAAGTTTGTTATAAACTCTCAATACATTTTTAGCATATTCAGAATTACCTTGAGCATCTCCTGTACGCAAAGCTGTTGGTGATTGCCAGTTATAAGCAAACATTTCTTCAACACTTAGGTCTTCTTTATTACCGTTTGTTATTTTGTCAACTAAGATTTCTCCATCTTTTTCATATACTCTATACTTACCCTCTTTTACTTCATCAAACTTTGCTTGAATTTCATCTAAGTCATAATCCCATCCAACAGCATTTTCAAAAGGTACAACAACTCCTTCATCAGTCTTAAACTCCTCGCCATTATATGTTATATTAACATTCATACCGAAGGTTTCTCTAATGTCTGATCTTGGTTTATAAGTTCTAACTCCAGATTTGCTGCCATCCTTATAGTTTTTCTTAGCAGCTTGTAAATTCCTTTTACCGTAAATCATAGATGCTATTGCAGACTTAACAGGATCAAATAAATCAGCCTCTTCTGTTATGCCATATTTTTTTGCAATTGGTGCTAAAGCTTCATCATCTAAAATATTATTAATGTTTAACTGAGTAAGTCCTTGAGTATCACCTTGCCACTCACTAATAAATTGCGGAACATAGCTATCTTCAAAACTTTTTCCGCCAGAACTTTCTTGCATTGTTTGAGCTAAGAGAAGGGATGATATCATATTATAGTCTTCCTCATTAATATCCAAATCATTCATTAACTGTACTTTTTTGCTAACCAATGTATCATGAAATGGCTTTAGCATATCAGCGTCTCCTTTATCATATAATTCCGTTTGCAAAGCTTCTTCATTAAGATTTAACTTTTCAGGTGTATTATTAAATAAACCCTTCTCTTCTAAAAACCCTTTACCTTTACCTTCTTGATCTTTTGGAAATGTTATATTAGTTAATCTACTTAAATCATAGCTATGTGTATTAGTGGAATATTTATCTCCGGTTATAACTGTATACTCACCATAATCATATACTACAGGATCCCCTTCTTCAGTATAACCTACTACTACCGCACTATGATATGAGCTGCTTAATCCTTTAGATTCATTATACCCCTTACGTTTCCTATTTGTCCCAAAACCAATTATAGTTCCTATTGGCATTGACTTAATTATATTAGATCTTGCATCTAAATCTAATTTTGTAAAATCACCTTCGTCTCCTGTAAATAAATTCGTACCGCCTTTTTCAGTCATTATACCATGTATATCCCAACTATCTGCTGTCATATCTAGATCATCAGGATAGTCACCATCTGAATTGCCCTCTCTTTGTCTACCTTCCGCTAAAAAGTATGGGTTTCGATCTATCCATGATTGTTCTGCATCTGTAAGAGGTCTTTCTTCTACGCCTTTTGGCCCAAAAACAACTTGACCATCATTATTTAATTTATATCCCGGACTATCCCAGTCAGCTTTTTTAGCACTGCTTATACCCAAATTTTCTTTAAGTCTTTGTTCAGAAGGAAATAATTCAGATGAATATCTGTTTCCAATTCTTTTATCATACACATCAAAAGCTTGTGCTAGGCAAGTACCTTCAGCACAAAATTGATCGGGATTTTCGTTCATGTATTCAATATCATCTACTGTATACATAAAGTCTCCAACAAATGGATCTTTACTATCTTTAGTCTCTACTCCTTCTTGCGCATATATTTTAGGTTTTAAGCTTACTAATCCACCAACCTTAAATTCAAGAGCATTAACTTTACTATTATCATTCGATATTTGACGGTCAGTTTTATTAGCATCCTCATCACCATAGAATATTTTATCTATTCCTTTTACACCAGCCTTTGTTCCATATGTAACTAAGCCCGTACCTTTAGCAATGTTTGCACCCGGTATAAAATTTAATCCTGCTTTTACAAAGTCATCTGTACTACCCTCGCCATGTATTATTCTATCTACAGCGTCTCTTGATTCATACATTCCATATGCAGTAGCTGCACCCCAAGCATCATTTGAAAGTCCAAATTTCTTAGTTACATCAAAAACATCATCTATATTTTTTTGCATTGCAGCATTACCTGATGATATGAAATTACTTTTCAAGTAATGTTTATTAATATCACTTAAACTACCTGCATTATATTTATTTAAAATCTTACTGCTGCTTTTAGCATCTCCAATTTTATTTAAAACTCTATTAATAGGATTTATTGTGTTTTTATAAACATCTTTTGCTTTGTCTGTATATTTTAATCCTTTGCCTGCATATTTTGCAATTTTACCTGCTTTACCAAGCAAACCAATTCCAGGCACTATACCCGCTATAGTCAATGCGTTATTTCCATCTGTAAGAGCACTTAGACCATTATCAGCCAAATCAACACCTAAATTCACCGCATCAGTAACACCTACTAAATCTGCAATATTCATATAAGTACTAAGTCCAGGAACATCCTGAAGAAATTCTAATCTATCATCAGCATTCTGTTGTTCGTACTCACCACTAATCCGGTCCATGTATTCATCATGTGTTTCGCCTGTACGCTCCCATTCCTGAACTAAGTTACCACCAAATCCATCATGACCTGATTCCATTCTATCCTTTTCTTTCCGAGCTCTCTCTTCTGCAGCAGCTTTATCCTCCCTTTCCATTCTGAGTCTTTCACTCTCATCATATTCTTCTTGAGTCTGACCTCTGTTGCTTAAAAAGTTTTCTTGCTCGCGTTTTACTGCAGCATCTATTTCTTCTTCGGTTGCTCCTGGTTTAGCATATTGTATATATCTATCTTCTTCATCTCCATATGGATCATAGAAATCATCAGCATACTGCTCCATGTTTTTAATTTCAGACCCAAAAGCCGGTATACCCAATTCTTCATTACCATAAACTAAATCTAAAGGATGATTTGCTTTTTCAAGAAGACCCTGAATGTATTCAGTATCTTCCATTTTTCTTTTTTGCTTTTCTCCTACTACAAATTCAGCTCTTTCAGTAGATGTTGCATAGCCTGTTTTATCATCTCCAAATACATTAGTTATAGCTCTATAGCCAGTACTACCTTCTTCGCCAGCATCTTTCCAAGTACCAGAACCTTTCTTTCTTTGATAATAGCTCATTACTCCTGTTACAGGATCTTTAGATCTTTTATATTCATAACTGTCATTTGGTCTATTGCTAATAATTTTTTCTCCCGATTCATCATCATCAATAATATCGCTTGCAGAAACAGCAGTCTCACCTCCAGGTTGATACATTTGTTGTGGATTGTAATTAGACATAAACTCTTTCATAAGCCTCTGCTTTTCATTTTCTACAAACATGGGAGCTATTTTTTTATAGTTCTCTGAGAAATAGGCAGCATCTTCTGGTCTATCAAATCTCATTTCTTCATTTGCTATAGGTCCCGTCAATTCTAATTTACCATTAACTTCTTGTATATTAGGAACAGCATAGTTATCATAACTACCCATATAATGAGTTCCAGTATAACCATTATCAAATTGGTATGGATTATCAACAGGAGCAACCATTCTTTTAGCTGCAGGATTACCTCTTTCATACTCATAAGCCAATCTTGCTTTCATCATAGCATTCATAGCAGCTTCATCTACCGGAGCTTCTTTTGCTCTAGGACCTGAAGTATTTATTATTTCATCCCCGTTTTGAGCCATCTGCATTTGATCTGAAGAAACGCTTTGATTACTGGCAATATTATTTAACATCCATTTAATATCTTCCGGAGAGTAAGCATCAAATAATCTTTTAGCTGATTTGTACTTGCTGTCTTTAATTAAAGCTTGTATTTTAGACATGTCCTCATCAGTAATATCTTTTGTAGCATCTATACCTAACTCATCAAAAATAGTATATCTTAATCCGGTCATATCTGCATAATATTCCTCAAGTTGCTGATTGCCAATAGGTATTTTCTTTCCGTGTCTATATCCTTTGTTTCTGCTAGATTCCGTTTCTCTTTCAGAAAATTGCCTTTGATCATACTCATTTAATTCCCCATCTTGAACCATTGCGTGAGCACGCTCATGTCTTTCAATATCCCCCGGTGTTGTATCTTCTAATAGTGCCTGCCCCTCATATATTAATATATCCCCCTGTGTTATAGGACCCATTTTGTCACCAGGAATGTAAGCAGATCCGCCCATGTTGGTAAGATCTCCTGAAAGAAGGTCCATAAATGAGTTCCACATGCCAGGTGTTTCATCTTTGTAGTGTATCCTTGTGTTAAAGTGAGAGCCTTGACGTTTATCTGCTATTTCCTGTGGATTAGGGTAACCTGAAGATTTTAATCTTTCTTTATATTTATCGGAATCCAAATAATTATAATAAAAATTTAACATATCAATATCTCCCGGCCCCCATGTTTCTCCACCCGGTTGAAACGTGCGTTTAAATCCAATGTTAACTCCAAAATTAGGATTGCCATGATGAAAGCCAATATCAGGTGTTATTGAGAATTCATTTTGCCCTCTTTTGATTTTAGCTGTAAGTGCTAAATGTAAATCATTCTGTTTAGCTAAATACTGTAAAGGTGTACTATACTTTCCATGAAAATCTAAATTTTCAGAAGTAAATCCACCTTCATATCCAACTTCATTATTGTCCATAAAAGCATGACCATGTTTATGAAATTTAGAATGATCTTTTTCAGGAACTTCAAACACCTTACTTCCGGGAAACTTATAATTAAAACCAGGCATCATTAATTGTTCATTGCCTAAATCATCAACACCTCTTACGGGAAACTCAACATCATCCATTGATATAAGATTAGAGTTAATTATATTAAATGGATTATCTACATCAGGACTATCTTTACGATATCCTTGAGTTGAGAATACACCTGTAGTATATGTAAATACTTCATTAGGTCCTCCGGGAAGACCTTTTCTTTCTGATGTTGAATATGATTTCTTCATTATCTAAAGGATAAATTTAATTTACTATTGGCAAGTTTCAATAGCATTTTTCTATTATTACTAATACCTCTTCTGAGCAAAACATTGTTGTAGTAGTGTCTAAACTTTTTTCTTTGAGTTTGTTCTTTGTTATAATTTAAATTGTTTTCATTTAAACTCTTTATATAACCATTAACTGAGGTGTTGAATATTTGCTGTTCTGAATTCGTAAACTCACCTCTATCATTTGTTATATCCCAAAATTGATTAAATCTATACTTTTGTTCTACCTTAGAATATAATATATTAATATCATTTACTCCTATAACAGGATATGTTAAAGCATTTATAGGATCTTCTTTTGGATCTAGCTCTAATCTTAATAAACCTGAAACTTGTTCTGTATTATATAATATAGCTTCATCAAAGTTAAAGTCTAGATCATGCCATCTATCATCACCACATCCGTTAAATAAATCTCCTTTATAAACGTAGCTTTCTAATTGATACTCGACACTTCTTACTGTATTTACTAATTGGCCAGTGCTCTCTATAAGCTCAACTTCCCAAGGATAATCAACATCATAATAGTTTGCAAATAAATCACATCTATAATTATGTCTCCAAATACCACCTCTTATAAAATTTGGTTCCGTAGTACTTAATTCAAAATAGGAACATATGACTGGATTAGTGTTTATGTATGACGGCAATCCATTAGGACCCGTTAAATAAATATTATCACATTCTCCGGTTTCTGTAGTTACAGTTGTAGATGTCGGAGGAGCTGGGCAGTTGCATGAAACTTTTCTACATATAGGCGGTCTCTGCTCTGAACACACATCTGATTCAGCATCTGTAAATGATCCATCTCCATCATTATCATATACTAAAGTATATCCTTCAGGACATTCGCAAGTTGGTGGAGCTTGACAAAAGTTTTCAAAAAGACTGTTTATACTTTGAGTTATTTGCGCAGGAAAACCAGCATCAATTGCAAATTGATATTGTTGAGCATTTAGTTGATCAACATTTATATCAATGCAAGTTGCCCATGTAAGTGCATTATATGCAGTACCTGTTGTTGGAAGAACTGGAGGAGTTGCATCATTAAAACAATATACACCATATGCGCGAGAATAGTTATTACCACTACCACCTAAAAGTGGAGATTGAAAGTCACATCCTAAAGTTGTTGATCCAATACCCGTAGCACCATCAGGTAATAAAAAGAATGTTTCTTTAAACCCTAACTGAGAGGTTCTGTCACCTAACTCTGAAGAAGCTTTATTTTGAATTACAGCAACCCCATCTTCATATGCAGATGCTAAATTAGTAGCCCAGTTATTACCACTAGCAAGTGGCCAGTTATCTTGAATCAATGTTATAATTTCAGCACTTGTAATTGAACTCATCATGTTTTGACCTGTGGGTCCAAACTGAGATAGAAGATCTATTTGCTCTCCAGGATTAGTTGCTCTATTTCCCCATAGCGTAATGCCAACTTGCATTGTACCATTTGCCATTGAATCAATTACAAATTGATTTTCTAAAAATAATCTTACAAATTCAACCTCAGCAAATCCATTACTATTAGGATTAGTTAATACTCCTGCCGAACCTGAAGCATCTATAGCAAATACAACATCAAATAAACATTGAACTTCATTAGGTTTAATTATTGCAGGAACTTCATCTACATCAACTGTAGCCGGTAACGTTTCATCTATAAGTTTTTCACATAGTCTTGTTTCTGAATTATAGTTATATCCCGGAGGGCATATAGGCTCGTCAGATACCTCAGTCTTTGTAGTTAAAAAATGATTTATACTAGACATACACAATTCAGGATGCCAATCATGAAAAGAAATCCAAGCTTTAACTTTTGGATCATAACTTACAGTCCAAGATGCATCTTCAAAATATAAAGGATCACCTATCTCTATACTTATATTTCCAATTAGATTTGCTACTCTTTTTACAGGGTCTTTTACATCAGGAAGATTTATTGATGGTGGATTTATTAGTGGTGGGTTAATTAATCCAGTTGTAACAAAACCTTCAATTGGATCAAATATAACCTTACCCACAAACTCATCTTTTAATCTAAAGTCTCTTTTGCAGAAATAAACTATATCATCATTTATATCAAATATAACTTGACACCCTACACCTATAACAGGATTATCTCCTAACTTACTATATTCTAATTCAGGAAACTGTTTTATTAATGATGACGGTAAATATTTATTAAACCACCATTTCATACCATTATTAGATATGGCCTGCAATGACTGACCGCTTTGTTGAAATATTTTACCCTGTGCTTGCGATATAAAGAAGAATCCATATGGTGTATTTAATACACCTCTTTGACTTTCACAAGATCCGTATTCATTAGACAAATCTGAGTTTGCTAAATTTTGAAATGGTTGGCTAAATAATCCACCATCTCCTATTGTAATCTTAGTTCCTAAATCTGTTTGTAACTGGTCCACACCCTGGAACATCTGAGGGGACTGATATGGGAAAAATATAACCGCACCATTTTTATTTATTGGTTTTATTATATTAACTCTATCTTTAAAATCTCTATAATTATTAGGAAGGAACACTCTCCAAAAATCTTTTTTAGCTTCTTCTTGTGCTTGCAAAGAATATATCAACCTTTTTGGATAATTTGTAAAACAAGTTTCCGCTATTTCTGGATCATAGTCTCTAGGTTGTATATTGCCAAAAGAAGTTAAGTTTGTTAAAAATCTGCTAGCACTCAATGAATAATCATATGCATATGTGTTATCTTCTCTTATAATTTCTGCATTAAATAAATCATCTGTAAGCTCGTATCTAAAAGGATCATAGTATCTTCCAGCAGCTTTATCTTCCCAGTCTCTGTTAGGTAAATTAACCTCTGATTCAACAAAGAAGTCTAATATACCATTACAATGAGTATACATATATCCATACCTCATAGAGAACATTGGGTTTCCTCCCTTGTTTCCAAACAACTCACTAAAGCCTCCTACACAGTTCCCATCACCTCTATCAAGGTAAAATAAATCATTTGGTAAAGCTGAATCGGTATTGGCTATACTAACAGTCATAATCTCTTCAGCTAACTGTGTTGTATCAAAAGGTCTTGTATCCATCCAATATCTTGGATACGGTATATTTATTCTTTGTAGGTAGTTGTAGGGGTAGTTATCGGGTTGACCTAATAAAAAGTCTGTAAAGAAGGGCATTATGACCTTTTCTGTATATCTACCAACATAAGTATCTCCTGTAAATATCGCTTTTGACTCAGTAATTGAATTTTCTCTAGGAGCTTTAAATACACAATTTGGCATCAACACTTGCTTAATACCATCCAATTGTCCATACTGATTTTCAAAATTAAATTTTAATGAACCATATAACATTGAAACATCTTTAGTCTGAAGAGATTCAGGTCTTACTAGATATGTATCTCCAAAACTTCCTAAAGCGTTTGATCCACCACCACCACCTATAGTAAATCTAGATCTATCTTGAGGTGCATTTAATTGTGTTGGTACTGGAAAATCATCATTTGTTTTTAAAATTACAGTGTCGGGTCTATTTAAATTATTTACTTTATACTCACCATTAAAAACTTGAAATGAACTACCTAAATAATTAGATGCTTCAGTCCTTCTTCTAAATACATCATTTCCTGTATTTTTATAGTATTCGCTTAAAAGAGCGTGAGAATTATACTTAAATGCAAAGTCTTCATCTTTAACAAGACCATACATTAAATCAATTACTTCTTGAGCTCCAAATGCTAAATTTGTTTTTGATAAAGTAATTCCTATTAAAAGTCTAGCCGTTATAGGTAAAGAAGAAGAAGGGTCTTCTTGATTAAAATCAGTAAAATATTCTCCACTCTTTTGACCATTAGCTATAGCTGCTTGACTAGCACCTATACCAGCACCTATTTCCGCAAGCTCTGTAGCACCGCCACCAGAAAGAAGGTCACCAATAGCAGTAAGATCATTTATTCCTGCTTGAAGTAGTGTTTGTCCTATTACGCTTGGTATAACAGCAGCCGAAGCAAGAGCCAACGCAAGCGTATTTCTACCAGGAAGATCACCTCCACCCGCTGCCCCAATACCAGCTATAGGAAATTCTATAGCTTTATTTGGTATATCAACTTTAGGAGACTTTCTTGTAGTTTTCTTTATTCCCCTTAGAGCCTGAATTGCATAACCTACACCAATAAAGCCAGCAATAATTGCAGCTGCATTTCTTAGTAGTTTATTTTGCGGATGCTTTTCTGACTTTATGAAATGACCTTTACTTTTACCTGCATATGCTCCATATATTCTAGTTTCATATGGATTCAGAAAAGGTCTTTTAAACATTAACTCCGGAGAGTGAAATGTAAAAACATCTCTTTCATAATTAAATAAAGGTTTATATGTACTTACAGATGATGTAAAACTATCACACCCATCAGTTCTTGGCAATGGATCTATAGGTACAAGACCTGCACCACTTGTCCAACTTCCAGAAGGACCCGGACCTTCGCCATCATAATGATAAACATCAGCTCTTAAATCATTGTATGGAAAGTTTGGATATAGTCCTACCTTGGGCCCAAGTGTATCTTCACTGTTAGGAATATTATATCTACGCATATTCCTAAATACTCCTTTTCCAAGTATTGACTTAGCTCCTTCTCTTGATCCTCTTAATATTTCATATCCTACTATATTTGGTATAAAGCTTCCATCATTAAAAACAGGAGGTGCAATATTTCCAAATTGAACGCCTAATATTCTAATTTTATTACCTGCATCTGCAGATAATGCTAAAGAAGAATGTAATTCTTCAGTTGGCATTTTATGATGCCTTATAGGCTTGCCGCAAAGATCTCCCCATATTTCCGGTTTATTTGGATATCTTTCAACAGATTGCCAGTAGCCCATTTTTCCTTTTGATATTATAACTCCTCCATCATCTGTTGTTATAGATAGTCCTTGAGACTCAATACTTGCTGTATTGTATGTTTGAAAATTATATTCTTCTCCCGATTCACTAATGCAATTTATTCCACCATTAACACCTAAGTCAGGTCTTAACTGAGTAAATTGATCATAAGAATCTAATTGAGGAGCTCTCCCTGGTATATGGTATGAGGCTGATTTTTCACCTGTATTATAAATCCAACGTATGAAAAATGCATATTGCTCATCTCTCATAAATTGAGTTTTATTACCACCTTTGAAATAATAATTAGAATCATATTCTGCTACAGCCCATTGAGTTGTAATATTATTTGCTATAGGTTGATAGTTAAAATCAAATTGTTCTGTAGGACCTTGCCTTATTAAGTAATCATTAACAACATACATTGACTCAGATCTTTCATAAGCAGGAGATCTTAAAAACAATTGATCTAAACTAACAGATGTTAAGCTTTGATCAATGAAGTCTATTGATATATTTGATTGTTCGGTACTGTATATTCCTATTTTCTTTGCAACTTTAGCGCCTTGATTATCTGATAAAATAACCAACTCATACTCCTCAAACTCCTTATCAAGATTTGTAACTTCTATATCTAAAGATCCAGAATTAGCAGCATGATCAAATAGACCTTGTATATTTGATATACCAATATAATCTGTAACTTTTTGTTCATTAACACTATAAGCAACGTACACTTGATATGATCCATTTCTTAATTGACCGCCATCTACAGACTTTGACAACTTTATACATGGGGTGTCGAGTAAAGGTGCCAATCTAATTTTTTCACAATCTAATGTCTCTGTATCTTCATACTCAACACAATCAGCACCTGGAGTAGAAACTTCAACTTGAATGTATGGTATATCATCAATATTTAAAGTTCTAGATGGATTGCTGCTATCATCAAAATAAACTTGCCAAGTGCAATCATAGTTTTCTTTCATTGCACCTGTTATCAAAAACTTTCTATTAAAGTTTAAACAAGGATCATTAACTAATGTAGTATATTCACATTTACTATCATCAAATAATCCTATTTCAGAATTTATATCGTTAGTAGAAAAAATAACCCATTGATCTGCTTGTTTGTGTATTGCTCCAATTATTGTATATGGAACTTTACTACAAGCTAGATTTGCTGGTTCATTTCCGATTATTCCAACATCACCATCTACAGAATTATTGGCTGCATTTCTAGCATGTGCCCACATTTCTTTTGGTTGGATACCTTCATAGATATCTTTAACCATTCCCTTAGAAAAAGAATTAGTTTCAATAGAGGATGTATTCTGAGGTGCTTGTCTCTTTGCCATTCTTAACTTAGATTATAGTTTCTATTTCCAGCAGGAGGATGGCTCTTAAACATATTATAATAATTATGATATTGAGCTCTTCTATTTAATGTCCATACTTTTCTGAGTTCTGCAAAGTCAGGAGTATTAACAAAACCAAGAGCATTATTTCTAGCACCTCTAAGTCTTTGTGATATAAGACCTAATTGTTGAGAAACATTTTCCCCAGCAAAAAGCATATTCTCAAGAATTCTTTCTTTAAGTGCATACTCATAATATTCATTGCAATAAGGATGATCTAAAACTAATAGGTTACCATTATGATCTTCCATAGCACCTTGATAACTTATATAAACTTGACCTGTTGTAAATGTAGTTACCATAAAGCCATCTTTTATTTCGGCAATATCAGCAGACTGTTCTCCAACATTAGGACAATCGCATGTAGCATCATTAACGTTTTGAATTCTTAGCGGCATAAATGCAGTAAAGGTTCTCCATCTAGAAGACCCTATTCTATGTATAAGTTGGTGTTCATTTTTATCACTGCATGTTTTTATAACACATACATCTCTACAAGTAGGATCATCGCAAGGTCCGGATTCACCTGGAGCGGGAACATATGGTACATCGTTGAATGTTTCTATATGAGTTCCGGATGGCGGTCTATCAGCAATAGTGTAATCACCACATCTAAAAGCATAATTTAAATATGCAAAATCTTCAGGAAGTTTTGCTCTACCATGCTCTATTTCAAGAACTACTTCTTTTGTTCTATGAATTCGTAAACCAAGATCATAGTTTACTCTAGTAGCAACTTTGATCAATTGCTGAGGTTCAACCATATTTTCTAATGCATAGTTTGCAAAGTCAATAGTTACATCTTCATATAATGAATCAAAGGTTCTATATTTATGTGATATACTCATTATTTAAGTTTTAGCAATTCCATTTTTTTAAAGCCAATGCTTTTCTAGTAGGTTTCCCGTTAGGTTTTTTCATTGGTCCTTTTACTCCGCTCATTCTTGCACAAAATGATTTTCTTCTTTTAGCTGCTTTACTGCCAGGTTTTAATTTAGAAGGTTCCGTAGTTACTGCAGTTTGTAATTTAGATCCTGGGTTTTCTTTTCTATATGATGCAACACCTTTTGCATTCAAACCTCCTTTAGGATCTTTACCTTCTTTTCTGGTCCAGGCAGCTGTAGAACCACCTTTCTTAAACATACCGGGAACTCTAACACCTTGTAAATTGTATATTGGATCCATTTTATTTCTTTTTATGTAGTTTCTGAATATCAAATGTAGTATATAAAGATGCTCCTTTATGAGCAACAAATTTACCTGCATGCTTCATTAACTTAGGTGCTTTTTTCCCATCCTTCATCCAATGAAATCCTGTTGGTGCTTTAACTCTTTTCTTTGCCATAACTTTTTATCTATACATTCCTGGAACCTTTGTTCCCATGCTATTATATACCGGCTCTCCACCGTATTCTTTTTTCTTCTTGTACCTACCCACTCTTCCTTTTGTTTTCTTTTCTTTTTTAGCTGCGGCCTTTTCAGAAGGACTTAATTCACTCCAGGTAGTAGGTGTATCTTTAGTTACTTTTTTTGTGGGTCTAAAAGTAGTATCACCTTTAGAATAATCTTTATCCCCAGATGGTGTGCGCCAGTCTTCTTTAAACCAACGTCTAAGTGCTGCACCTTTAGCTGTCTTTCTAACTGCCATTATTTTTTCTTTTTGTTGCCCCAATTAGCTGCTCCAACTTTTCTACACTTAGCTAATGCACCACTTGCATATGCCGAAGGCCACACACTATATCTTGATTTTACTTTTGTATAACATGCGTCTTTAGTTGCACCACCTTTCTTTTTCTTAATGACTCCTCTTCCTATTAGTACATCCCTTCTAGTTACTCTACCATCTCCTG
>WLWE01002032.1_pt1 | contig 13682 bp, 19 predicted proteins | sample 6718301 | NCBI WGS metagenome assembly WLWE01 (sample SAMN12718691, study PRJNA515312) | sponge metagenome | isolation source: marine sponge | host: Mycale hentscheli | place: New Zealand: South Island, Marlborough, Capsize Point | collected 2003-05-01 | reverse complement strand
GCGTCAGAGTTAATTACATCACCAAGTAAAGCGTTAGTACCAGCCGTAGTAAACAAATCTAAATATTCACAAGTTAGAGACATACCGTTCACTCAAGGACAAGGGTACAAAAAACAAAACCCTATCGTAGGTTCAGCAGCATACGATTGGACAATGGAGGCTCCATTCGAAAAGGCACCTGCTAAGGATTGGATTAGATGGTTTCAAAGAGGTAATAGCGAACACCCAGTTCCAACAGGACCTTTAGCAGGAGTATCAAGAAGAGTTATTCCAGAAGAGCTTGATGAAATTAATTTACTAAAACTTGATGGTAACAAACCTGTGGGAGGTTATTTAAAATTTGCAGAGGATAGAAATATGCCTGTGGATAGAGAGACTATCCTTAAGATGATTACAAGAGCACCGATTAACAATGTAAATGTTTTAAGACTTAGAACAAGAGGCGCTCCCGAAAACTTTTTTACAGAGATTGCAGATGAGCTAAGAGCAACAACGAGTAGAACAGGTGGTTTGATAGAAAACGCTATAACCACTTTAAAAAGAATGGCTTCAACAACCTATAACTCATCAAGTAGATTAGGCAGAGCCTCTATTGAAGATGTGCAGAAGCAATTTTTAGAGATAGGTAAAGATTCTCCAGAAGCACAACAAGGACCCCTTAGAGAACTTTTTAAAAAATTTAATCAAAGAGTGGGTGAGTACGACAAGTTAGGCAAGAACTTAGATATAGCTGACAATGCAAACAGTTTCCAAAAAGAAAGTAACTATTTTCCTAAATATAAATCACAAGGAACTTATGCGCTGCGTGGCGGAGAGAATTACACTGAAGATGTTATTTATTTTAAAGGAAGAGTTCCAAATACAAGATCAGGTCAACTTGAATATGGTGGAGCGGGACCTCACTATATGAAGAATGAGATAGGATTTGTAAGATATGATGATCTTCCTAATCCTAAACTTGGAGCAAATGCTAGACACGCTAGAGTTTCAGAATTACAAACCGACCTTCACTCTCCTCAATTTGATAGAGGAGGAGCAAGAACAAATTATTTTAAGAATAAGATAAATACCTTTAATACTAATATTCAAGAAGACGTTCTTAGAAAAGAAAGAGCAGAGTTGTTTGAACAACTAGAACCTTTTACAGAAATAGGTAGAGGATCTTTAACCAGAGAACAGCAACAACAAGTTGCTAAACTAACGTATCAGATAAATCAATTAGATAAACAAGCTGTAACGTCTTTGAGTAAAGGAGAGTTACCTTATGGTACTACAGCAGGTCCTTTATCAAGATCTTTCCCTGACTTTGTTATGAAGAATATTTTAAGAGACATGGCTGAACGTAATATTAACGCATTATCTATTGTACCTAGTTCAATGAACAAAGCGATTAAGATGCCTAATGTAAGACAAATGGGTGACGAGTTAAACTACGGTCTAATGAACGGTAAGGCTATAAGAAAAACGGCTGATGGTAAGATTAAAGAATCTAGTGATCTTGCAACTAATCCAAAAGTTTTAAAAAGACTTGCTAAACAGTATGGAGCAAAATTTGAAATGTTTGATATGCCTAAAAGTAATCCTAACAAAGAATTTAAAATAATAAGAAAATACAGTACTAATGAAAATAGTGATTATGCTCAAATGGTTAAAGAAGGAAGAGCGACTTATACTAGGAAAGTAGGAGATGAGTATATTTTTGACGATCATATAGCAGCAGCTAGAACAGAAAGAGAAGCAGAAGATTTACTAGAAGTTATTTTAGAGAGTAACAGCGATACTTCTGGTAGAAGTTTTTATACCATTACTAGAATGATTCCCTCTAACCCTGATAACTATGTAAAAGTCCCTACTTTGATTGCTGACAATGAAGTCCTGAAAAAGTTCTTATTACCGATGAAGGCTTATATGAAAACAGGTGGTTTGGTAGACAAGATCAATATTTTTAAGTCCCTAATATAGATTTCTTACATAAAATGCTTTACACTCTCTAGAATAACCGATAGGAGAGTAAAATGGGAAAATCAAAATTAAAAAATTTTTTAAAAAAAGCTGGTAAAGCTGCGGCATTAGCTGGAACAGCTTATATGGGTGCTAAAATGATGGGCGCTAAAAAACCTAAAAATGTTATGGACGCTTTTACAAAAAAAGGTATGTCTTTAGCAACGGGTGATGCATCTGCTGCAGAAGCAATAGCCGCAGCCGATAGAGCGAGAAAAAAAGCTATGATTTTGGATACAGGAGATGGAAGAGCTATGGAAGCTGTTTACGGTTTTAATAAAGGTTCTAAAACTACTGTAATGGCAAAAGGATGTAAGTTAGGAAGAAAAAAAAGAACTATCATTACATAATATATGGCTGAGATAGAAAAAAATAATCCGATCAACGAAGAAGTTGACGTAGAGGAAGAGGCTGTTGTAACTTTCCCTGAAGAAGGTGAAGAAGAACAGGCTCAACCTGAAGATTTTTTTTCTAATATAGCAGACACCGTTGATGAAAGAGCGTTAAAGCAACTTGCCTCTGATTTAATTACAGAATATCAAAACGATAAAGAATCTAGAAAAGAGTGGGAACAGACTTATACTAGTGGTCTAGATCTTTTAGGATTTAAATACAAAGAAAGACAACAACCTTTTAGAGGAGCTTCAGGAGTAACACATCCGTTATTAGCCGAAGCTGTAACTCAGTTTCAAGCACAAGCTTACAAAGAATTACTACCTAGCGATGGTCCAGTTAAGACACAAATCGTAGGATTAAATAATCAACAAGTTGAAGAACAGTCTACTAGAGTCAAAGACTATATGAACTATTTGATTATGGACAAGATGGAAGAATACACTCCTGAGTTTGATCAAATGTTATTTTATTTACCTCTTGCAGGATCTACATTTAAAAAAGTTTATTATGATGCCATGCTTGAAAGAGCAGTATCTAAATTTATCCCTGCGGAAGATTTAGTTGTACCTTACTATGCAACAAATTTAAAAGAAGCCCCAAGAATTACACACGTTATTAAACAATCAGAAAATGATTTGTTAAAAAAAATGTCTTCAGGTTTTTACAGGGAAGTTGAATTACAAAAACCACAAAAGAAAGACGACAAGGTTCAAGACAAATACAATGAACTAGAAGGAATCAAAGCAGTACAAACTACTGATTCTATTTATACTATTTTAGAAATGCATGTTGATCTAGATCTTTCTGATTACATTGCAGAAAACGAAGAAGATAAAATTAACATTAAAATTCCTTACATTGTAACCATTGAAGAATCTACAAGACAAATTTTATCTATTTATAGAAACTACAAAGAAGATGATCCTAAGTTTATGAGAAAAGAATACTTTACTCACTTTAAATTTTTACCAGGTTTAGGCTTCTATGGCTTTGGATTAATTCACATGATCGGTGGCCTGTCACGAACAGCAACGTTCGCTCTCAGACAATTACTTGATGCAGGCACATTATCGAATTTACCAGCAGGATTTAAAGCAAGAGGTATGAGAATACGTGATGACGACCAACCTATACAGCCAGGTGAGTTCAGAGATGTTGATGCACCAGGCGGAAACATCAGAGATCAGTTTCAATTATTACCTTTTAAAGAACCTAGCACAACTTTATTTAATCTTTTAGGTTTTTGTGTTGATGCAGGTAAACGATTTGCATCAATTGCAGACACACAAGTAGGTGAAGGTAACCAACAAGCAGCAGTTGGAACTACAATTGCACTATTAGAACGTGGTTCTAGAGTAATGTCAGCGATTCACAAGCGTTGTTACTATGCAATGAAGGAAGAATTTTCACTTCTAGCAAAAGTTATACAAGAATATCTACCTGCTGAGTATCCATACGCAGTTTATGGCGGTGAAAGAATGATAAAATTAGTAGATTTTGACGACAGAGTAGATATTGTACCTGTTGCAGACCCTAATATCTTCTCAATGTCTCAAAGAGTGACGTTAGCACAGACACAATTACAAATTGCTCAGTCAAATCCTGCAATTCATAACATGCACGAAGCCTATAGACGTGTTTACGAAGCTTTAGGAGCAAAACAGATACCAGATTTACTAAAACCTCAAGATAGACCTGTACCTAAAGACCCTGGATTAGAAAATATGGAAGCAATGCAGATGAAACCTCTTACAGCTTTCTTAGAACAAGATCACGATGCACATATTGCAGCCCATTCTGCATTTATGAGAACTAGAATGGTACAAATTAATCCTCCTGTGTACGCAAACTTACAAGGACACATATCTCAACACGTTTCTATGAAAGCTAGCACAGAAATTAATAATATAATGCAACAAGACCCACAAATGGCACAATTAGCTCAAGAGAACCCACAACAATACAAGATGATGTTTGATTCTCAGGTAGCAAAAAGAATTGCACAGATCACTGCAGAGTTAGCACAAGGTGAAAATATGGCTGATATGCAAAAACAAGACCCTGTTGTAATGTTAAAACAAAGAGAGCTAGATCTTAAAGCCATGGATTTACAACGTAGGTCTTCAGAGGGTACAATGAGGATAGAAAATCAAGAAGATCAATTTGAAGATAGACTTGAGTTTGACAAAATTAAATTAGAACAAAACGATGAGCAAGCTGATAAAAGATTAGACATCGCTCGTCAGAAATTGGAGCAAAATGAGCAAAAAATTAGGACTACAAAGTAAATATAAACAATTTATTAAGCCAACTAAATTAGGCGAGTATAAAACTGTTATGGGTAAGACCAAAAATGTCTCACTTATGTCTGGTATAAAAGGCAATAAACTTATTAAACAAGCTGCTTCATCAGTTTTAAAAAGATCACCAATAGGTAAAGTTGTTTCAGCTATCGGTAAAGCTGTTACAAGTAAACCTGGAATGTTTGGCGCTGGAATTGGTATAGGTGCTAATGTTAAAGATAATAATAAAAAAATGGGCGGTGGCATGATGAGATACAAAACAGGTAATGCTGTTAAACTATCACCGAAACAAAAAGCGATTGCTGCAAAAGCTCCGCCAATGAATAGAATAGACGGAAAAGATTTCGCTGTACTTAAAGCTGAAAAAGCAAAAGGCAGAGGCATGGGTTTACAAGATGAGAAGATGAAACCTGGAAAAATTATGAAAGCTGACGAAGGCGTGTTTGCAGAAAAGTTAAGAAAGGCGAATAGAAAACCTCGAACACTTTTAGATAGAGACTTACCTTTAAAAGAAGAACGTCTTAGAGGTATGACTCCTGAAAAACTTAACAAAATGTTAAAAGAATACAACAAGAAAAATTCTAATAAACCAGATTTTAAACCAAAATTCCTTAAAAAATAATGAACGATGCGCCTTACAAAGTTTCTGGCAAAAGATCAGGGCCTCCTCCATTAAGAGGCCCTAACCCCCAAGTTCCCCCCGTTAAATTAAGTAGTGGAAGTAAGAAAAAACCAATCATGCAAGTTGTTGTTCAAGGACTTAGAGGAACAAAACAAATCGCTAGAGATTTAATGGAGAAAAAAAGAAAAAATAAATTAAAAGCAAAAGAAATGAAAACAGGACAAGGGTATTTTAAATTTAATGATGGTGGTGAAATGGTTTGTCCTCATAGACCTGATGGTATCAGAGGAGCAGGAGCTGCTATTAAAGGTATGAAATTTACAGGAGTTAAATAATGGCTTGGTTTAGTTTAGCAAAGATTGCATTACAAGCTGGAAGTAAAATTTATTCTAACCGTCAGAAGACTAAGATGGCTATGTCTGATGCACAACTAATGCATGCAGAAAAAATGGCCCGAGGTGAGGAAACTTACCAAGGCAAATTGTTAGAAGCGAGACAAAACGATTATAAGGACGAATTTGTGCTTGTAATAATCTCAGCCCCTATCGTAGTTTTAATGTGGGCAGTTATGTCAGACGATCCAACTGCGATGGAGAAGGTAAAATTGTTTTTCGAATACTTTCATGAGCTTCCAAAATGGTTCACTAATTTATGGGTGCTTGTCGTAGCTAGTATTTTTGGAATTAAAGGAACACAAATCTTCCGTAACGGTAAGAAATAGCATTGCTTTTTATTTAAAAAAAGTATAAACAACTCCTATGATTAAAGGAGACAGCAGCGAGTACAATCTACTAGAAAAATGGTCTAAAAATTTTGATTGCCAAGGGTATTATTCCTGTGAAATTGGTGTAAGAGAAGGTCAAGGATCAAAAATAATTTTAGATAATGTAATTAATAATTATTTTCATATTGGTGTAGATCCATACGGTGATATTCAATATAAACATTTTGATGGTGACGACAATTTTCATTGGACAGACTCTGATGGAAATATTTTATATAATCCAGACGGTTCTTTCAAAAAACCTACCTATCCTGATTCTATGAGGGATCAAATGATAAAAGATTTTGCAGATTATACAAGAAGAGGAAAATATCATTTCGTAAATAAAACAGACATGGATTTTATGAATGATGAGAGTTACAAAAAAATGATTTTCTCTTTTGTATTTTTTGACGGACCACACACAACTAAAGATGTTTTAAGAGAAGCCATTTGGTTTGCTGATCGATCAGCTAAACATACTAGATTTGTATTTGACGATCATGAGCATTACAGAATGGATATTATTGCTCATATTTTAACTTATTGGAATTTTAAAACCATAGAATCTTCTACAAATAAAATATTACTGGAGAAGAATGGCTGATATTGATTACGGAATAGTTAGACGAGTGGCAAATAAAAGAGTTGATACTTTGAAAGACAATTTAGTGTACTCTGTTGACAATGTGGAAGATCTTCACTATATTAGAGGACAAATCAAGGGCATAGAGTCCTTGCTACAGGATCTAAAAGACCTGCAGGAAAAACAACAGGAGCTAAATGACAAAGAACTCAGAGGTTTCGAAGACGGAAATACCTAACCGTACCGAAGCATTATTAGACAACTATAAATCCAAAGATAAAATTGAAGAAACTAGGCTTGATGCAAAAGCTGTTGAAAGTAATAAAGATCTTTTAGACAGACTTCCCTCTCCAACTGGTTACAGACTTTTAGTTTTGCCTTACGCAGGGCCTGAAAAAACTAAAGGAGGTCTTTATCTTGCGGACACAACTCAAGACACAATACAAATGACAACCGTATGTGCATATGTATTGAAAGTCGGAGATCAGGCCTACAAAGACGAATCAAAATTTCCTAACGGACCTTGGTGTAAAAAAGGTGACTGGATAATTTTTGGACGTTACGCAGGGTCTAGATTTAAAATAGAAGGCGGAGAAGTTCGTATTCTAAACGATGACGAGATAATCGCTAAGATTAATAATCCAGAGGATATCTTGCACGCATACTAATCACATACGCAAAAAAAAACAGGAGCTACTATGGAAACAAACGAAGAAGTAAAAAAATCGCCAGAAGTTGAATTAGATACAGACGGCATTCAAGAACAATCAGTAGAAGTCAAAGAAGAAAAAGTTGAAACTGCTGAACCCGAACTACCAAGGGAAGAAGTTGATTTAGGTTATACTAAACACGATGATAAACCTGAAGGTATTGAAAAAATTAAAGTCGAAGAAATAAGAGAAGAAAAATCTGAAGAATCAAAACCTGATTTAGCTGATTATTCTGACTCTGTTAAAAAAAGAATTGATAAGCTAACTAGAAGATACAGAGAAGCTGAAAGAAAAGAAAAAGCAGCTGTAGACTATGCTAAAGGTGTGCAGAAAAAACTAGATGATCTTAATGGAAGATTCAACAAAACAACTAAAGGTTATGTTGAACAATATTCTGCTAGAGTTGAAGCAGAACAAGCTAAAGTAAAAGATCTTTTAAAAAATGCAATCGCTGAACAAGATGCAGATAAGATTGCAGAAGCTAATTCTAGAATGGCAACCTTAGCAGTTGAAGCTGAAAAAGCTAAAATGTCAGCTAGTGAAGTAGAAGCTAACACTTCTGCTCAAAAACAGACTCAAGAAACGCAAACGCCTCAAAGTCCATCTTACCCAGAACCATCCCCTAGAGCAAAAGGTTGGGCGGAAAAGAATGAATGGTTTGGTACAGATAAGATTATGACAAGTGCTGCGTTTCAAACTCATCAAGATTTGTTAGACCAGGGGTTTGACGCAGAGAGCGATGAGTATTATAATGAGATAGACAAAGTTATGGTGGAAAATTTTCCTCATAAATTTGGTCAAAAACAGGAGCAAAAGAAACCCGTCCAGACTGTTGCTTCTGCCCAAAGAAACCAAAGCGGACGCAAATCAGTGAAACTCACTCGTTCACAAATAGCTATTGCTAAAAAATTAGGAGTGCCACTAGAGGAGTACGCAAAATACGTGAAGGAGAATGCAAATGGATAACAAAGAAAACAAAAGAACCTCACGCGAGTCAGATAGTAGAAAAGCAAATATGCAAAAAACTAGCTGGGCTCCACCATCCAGTTTGGATGCACCACCTGCCCCACAGGGTTTTAGCCATCGTTGGATAAGAATTTCTGTGGCTGGTTTTGATGATACGGCTAACGTAACAAAGAAACTTAGAGAAGGTTGGGAGTTTGTTAGAGCAGAAGAGATGAAAAATTCTCCTGATATACACAAATATCCAATCGTTAAACAGGGACAATATGAAGGGTGTATAGGAATTGGAGGCCTTGTGTTGGCAAGGATACCTGAGGAGATCTTAAAATCTCGCGCTGAGTATTTCAGAAGAATTACTCAAGATCAAATAAACGCGGTGGATAACGATCTAATGAAGGAACAACGACCCGAAATGCCAATCAATATTGATAGGCAAAGTAGAGTTACCTTTGGTGGTAGAAATAAAAGCTAATTATTTAGTAATATCTACCCACAGATAAGTAACTATTAATTGTTAAAAATAAATAAAAAGGAAACAAACTATGGCAAACGTAAGTGAAAAGTTCGGTCTAAGACCTTACAGAAAACTAGACGGTACACCTTTAGTTGGAGCCCAAAACAGATATACGATAGCAAGCGGATACGCAACTGCGATCTTCCAAGGTGACTTGGTAGTTCCAGTAGCTGCTGGAAACATCGAAAGATATTCAGCTGCGAATGATGCTGGCTTATCTACAGCTGTTGTGGGTGTTTTTAACGGTTGTTTTTACACAGATCCTACTACTCAAAAGCCTACTTTCAGTAACTTCTACCCAGGTAGTGTTGCTGCAAGTGATATAACAGCTTTTGTTGTAGATGACCCAGACGCGGTGTTCTTAGTAGATGCTGATGAAGCATTTACAAGAGCGGACTTGTATAAGAATTACGCTGTTAACAATACAACAGGTGTAACTCAAACAGGGTTATCAAAAACTCAACTCGATGTATCAAATTCAGGAACAACAGTATCTTTTGTGCTACAAGCAATCGATATTTCACAGGATCCTGATAATTCTGATACAGCAACATCAAACGCTAATATTTTGGTGAGAATAAACCACCACCAATATAGAAGCAGAACAGGAATAGCATAATGGCCATATCACGAGCACAGCTAGTTAAAGAACTAGAACCAGGCCTGAATGCATTATTCGGTCTTGAATACAACAGATACGAAAACCAACACGCACAGGTTTTCCCTTCTGAAACATCTGACAGAGCTTTTGAAGAAGAAGTAATGTTAAGCGGTTTCGCTTCTGCACCAACTAAACAAGAAGGTGCTGGAGTAGTGTTTGATACAGCAGGTGAAACTTTCACAGCTAGATACACGCACGAAACAATCGCTTTAGCATTTTCTATCACAGAAGAAGCTATCGAAGATAACTTGTACGACAGATTAGCAGCAAGATACACAAGAGCTCTTGCAAGATCTATGTCGAACACAAAACAAGTTAAAGCTGCAGCAGTTTTAAACAACGCGCAAGTAACAACAGTAACTGGTGGTGACGGAGTATCATTAATCAATGCTTCACACCCATTAGCAACTGGCGGAACTTTCTCGAATGTTTTAGCAACAGCAGCTGACCTTAACGAAACGTCATTGGAACAATCTTTGATTGACATCCAATCTTTCGTTGATGAAAGAGGACTAAAAATCGCCCTTAACGGTGTTAAAATGGTACTTCCAAAAGAATTACAATTTACAGCGGAAAGATTGATGAAGTCTCCTCAAAGAGTCGGCACTGCAGATAATGACATCAACGCAATAGCTAACATGGGAATGGTTCCTCAAGGTTATGTAGTTAATAACTTCTTAACTGACACAGACTCATTCTTCTTGTTAACTGATGCACCAAACGGTTTTAAACACTTCGTAAGAAGCCCAATTAAAACTGCTATGGAAGGTGACTTCGATACTGGAAACGTTAGATTTAAAGCTAGAGAAAGATACTCTTTTGGATTTTCTGATCCAAGATGTGTATTTGGTAACGGTAAATTACCTACTAGCTAATACTAATTATCAGTATTAGAAATTGAAGGGGCGGTGTTCACATCGCCCCTTTTTTTATGTATAATGTAAAGACCTAGAATAAATTTATTATGTAGACTGGCTAGGCAGACGCTATAGAGACTACATAAATTAAACCGCTATAGAGGAGAAAATATTATGGCATCAACTACGTTCAATGGACCAGTAAGGTCCGAAGGTGGCTTTCAAATGGCTACAAAAAATGCATCATCAGGTGCAATCACAACTAGAATGAGTTCAGGTATGCCTGACTTAACTGGTTTATTATTAGCAGACACAGCAACAGCTACAAACATCTCAATTGCAGATGGTATTATAGCAGTTGTTAATTACACTGGAGCAGCAGCATGTACGGTAGCATTACCTGCAGCTACTAGAGGTGCAATTGCTGTTTATGTTCAATCTAAAGATACAGCTGGCGGAACTGCAGCTTTAACTTTTGACGCAGCAGGAACTGACGTGTGGGCTACTAGTTCGTTAATAGAATCAAGAGCAGCAAATGAAGTAACTTTTGATACTTCAGCAGCAAATGAAACTAAATTAGTTTTCACTCCAGCTGATGCAGCAACTAATGTTCTAACAACTGGTGGAAAAATTGCTTTCATGTGTTTTGAAGAAGGTACATGGCACATTGCAACTGAATTTACTGGTGCAGCAGCAGCTGTTACTGGTGCATTTGCATTTGCAGCGTAACAATTAATTATCTTGGTGGGAAACTTTGAGACTTTTTGATCTCAATACCCACCGAGACCAATAAGGAGAAAATATGTCAAGTACGAGTATACAGGCGAAAATGTTTAAAGCTGTTTCAGCAAGCACAACAGCTATTGCTGCTGTGCAGTCTCCATCAGGAGCAGGAAATATGACCTTAACTGGGTCTGCTGTTAACGATGGCTCAAACATGTCAACGACTGTTACACTAACCTCTGCTAACAACAATGCTGCTGTTTCTTTCACAGTCACAGGAACTGACGCGAGTGGTAATGCTGTTTCTGAAACAATTGGTACTGGTCCAAACGCTAATACAGTTACAGGATCAACAAAGTTTCTTACAGTAACTCAAATTAGTCACGCAGCTACTATTTCAGCAGTTTCTGCTGGATTTACAGCAACAACTGATACTACAGGTATAGTATTTGCTGGAGCGACAAGAGTTAGAGGAATGCATGGAGTTTCAAATGCTTCAACTGCTGGTGCAATGATCATTAGAAACGAATCTCAAACAGGAGATAAAAGATTAGAACTAGATGCACCTGCTGCAGCTGGTTTCCTAGATCCTTACATTCCTGATGAAGGTATTCGTTATCCTAATGGTGCATTCATAGATATCAGCAGTGGTTATGATAGTGTGACGGTATTTTTCGATGGAAGTTACTAATAAAGTATACACATCGGAACTTTTAAAATTAAAACGTGGAGGCGATACTATGCCTCCACGAAGTAAAAAGTATTTTCGTTCTACAAAAAGTGGAGCGGGGATGACAACAGCTGGTGTTGCTAAGTACAGGAGAGATAATCCTGGATCTAAGTTAAAAACTGCTGTTACAGGTAAAGTAAAAAAAGGTTCTAAGGCTGCAAACAGGCGTAAATCATATTGTGCTAGAAGCGCTGGCCAAATGAAGAAGTTTCCAAAAGCAGCTAAAGATCCAAATTCAAGGCTAAGACAAGCTAGAAGGAGATGGAAATGTTAGAAAAAATTAAACAAAAAATTTTGTGGGTAGTCAGATCTATTTGGAACAAAGTTAAGTCTATCTGGAACAAATGGGTTAATTGGATTTTTAAAGGTTTTTATAAGTAATGAAGAAACCTAAAAGTAAATTAGAGTGGTTTAAAAAGAATATTGTAATTGTTCCTGTTGTTGCAGCAATTATAGCAGGAACATTTACATCGGTAAGATATGTATTATCTTTAACAGACACTATTACAGCAAATCAAGAAACTATTATTAAGATGGAGTCTAAAATAATTAGCTCCAGAGCAGATATTAACGACCTTAAACAAAGACTGTCCGCAGCTGAAGCAACGTGGACAATGGCAGAAAATTTATACAGACAATTAGCAGACACAGTGAGAGATCATACTTATGACCTTAAAGACCTTACGAGATAATTTACTATGGATCGCATTCTTTCTTTGCGTTGCAACTTACGTTCAAGCAAGGAATGAATATTTAAATGACTACAATACCTGTGAAAGAGGCCATTGGGAAACTTATACAGAAGTTAGACAAAACGAATACAAATCTGGCTCTAGTGCTGAATCACAAAATCAAACACTAGGTTTTAGATTTAGAATGCCTTTAGGTGCTGTGTGTAGTGATGAGTATATTGCAGAAATGCAGAAAAAAAGTAAAATAAAAACCCAACTTGAACTTATAAAAGAGTGTAAAAGAATACCTAATATTAGTCCCCCACCTGTAGAATTTGCAGAGTTATTTAATATGTGTAATAAATTAGGAGTTGTTAAGTTTATTGATAAGAAACCAGAAGGTAGACACTGGGATAATTTAAAAATACAATATCTAAAAGATAATCCTGATATTGTAATCATGGAACAAGCGATACCACAATGAAGGTAAGTGAAAACACAAAAGTAAGCACAGATTTAAAAACAATTTTAGGAATTGTTGCAGGTGTAGCATTAGGTGTGTTAGGTTATACAGAATTGACTGGGAGATTAGTATCGTTAGAAACATCACGTGAGTTGTTTGAAAACGATTTACTTAAGAAATCAGAACAAGTCCCTACAGATCAAGAGCAACATTTTTTATTGGAGGATTTGTACAAGACCGTTGAGAAATTACAGTCTACTCAAGAAATGAATATGACTAATAAAGTTAATATTGAGTTTTTATCTAAACAACTTGAAAAAGCATTATCCGATGTTGAAGATTTAAAAGATAAAGTTAGAGCAAACGGGAACGGTCACTAATGATTGAGCATATTGTAGCCCTTTTAATGTTTGTAGGCCCTGATATCAAAGAGCATAGAATACAGATTGATCCAAAGACAGGAAAATCTTCTATGTCAATATGTTTGAAACATAAACGTGAGGCAACAAGAATTCCAAAAGAAAATATAGAATACAAATGTATTAAATCTAAAGCAGAACTTGAGACAAATATTGACGGATCTAAATCTATCAAAGCTCTAATTTTAGAGTAATGAGAAAACCCAATAAAAAAAGAAATCCTTTTGCAAAACAATTAAGACACTTTACTTCAAAAGTGTTTAAGGTTAAAAATAAATATGACAGAAAAAAACTGGAAAA
>WLWE01002031.1_pt1 | contig 13686 bp, 21 predicted proteins | sample 6718301 | NCBI WGS metagenome assembly WLWE01 (sample SAMN12718691, study PRJNA515312) | sponge metagenome | isolation source: marine sponge | host: Mycale hentscheli | place: New Zealand: South Island, Marlborough, Capsize Point | collected 2003-05-01 | reverse complement strand
TTAATCCACAAATAGATGAAATTATAGAAGAAGCATTTGAAAGAACTGGTGTAAGAGGAACTAGAACTGGTTATCAATTAAGATCAGCAAGACGTTCTTTAAATATTATGTTTCAAGAATGGGGAAATAGAGGAGTTCATTTATGGAAAGTAAAATTAGCTAAAGTTCCTTTAGTTGAAGGACAAGCAGAATATAATTTTGCATCAGATTCAGAAAACTTTCCAAGTGATGTTAGTGACGTATTAGAAGCATATTATAGAAATAATTCTACTACAACGGCTCCTCAAGATATTGCACTTACTAAAATAGATAGATCAGCATATTCACAAACACCAAACAAATTAGCTAAAGGTACACCTTCACAATATTATGTAGAAAGAAAATTAAATCCAAGTATATTTTTATACACAACACCTAGTTCAAGTGTATCAAGTACGACTACACCAAGTAGTTTTCAATTTTGTTTTTATTATTTATCAAAAATTCAAGATGTAGGTGCATACAATAATACGTCTGATGTCGTAAATAGATTCTATCCTTGTATGATGTCTGGTTTAGCTTATTACTTAAGTATGAAATATTCACCAGAATTGAGTCAAGAATTAGAAAGAAGATATGAGAGTGAATTATTAAGAGCACTTGATGCGGACAACCAAGGCACATCTACTTTCATTTCACCACAAACATTTTATGGAGATGGAGTATAATGGGTAAGTATGCTTCTGGTAAACATGCATTAGCAATTTCTGATAGATCAGGAATGGTATATCCATATTCTGAAATGGTTAGAGAATGGAATGGATCTTTAGTTCACACTTCAGAGTTTGAAGCAAAGCAGCCACAGTTAAGTCCTAAACCTGTAGGTTCAGACCCTCAAGCTTTATACAATCCAAGACCACAGCCTACATCAAAAACAAGTTTAATACTTTTAGATAACAATCCATTTACATCTATTATTTCTGGTGGTGTAACTTATGTAAATGTTTTTTCAGAAAACCATCAAAGAGCTGCTGGTTCTATTGTAAGATTTAGAGGACCACCACAAGTAACAAGCGCTGGACCAGGAGGTTCCGATCCAGCTGATTTAAGAAATCTACAATCATTTAATAATATTCCAACTTTTGATAATGTAAGTGATTTAAATAATGCAAATGGTTTTACAATTGCATTAGGTCAAATAGATTCCGCTGGTAATGTTACCGGAGCAACAACAACAGATTCTTTAACTAATCCAATTAATTATTTTTATATAACTAGCACTAGTAATGCAACGTCAGGTAATATAGAAGGTGGAGGAACAAATTGTTCAGCGGGACCTGTAACTCTTGAGGTAGTAAACGGATAATGGCATACACTTTAGATAATTTAAGAACTGATATTAGAAACTACACAGAAGTAAGTAGTAATGTATTAAGTGATTCTGTTTTGGAAAGAATTATAGTTAACGCAGAAAATAAAATTACAAGAGCAATAGATACTGATCAAAATGTATTTTATGCAACATCTAGTTTAATTGTTGGAAATAGATATGTAACTATTCCTGATGACTTAAGAGCAATTAGATATGTTCAATTAACCGATCAAGAAGGTAATCAATATTATTTAGAACAGAGAGACACAAGTTTTATAGCAGAATACTATTCTACGCCCGATACAAATGCTGTAGATATTCCAAAATATTATGCAAATTGGGATGAAACTTTTTGGGTAGTAGCTCCAACTCCTGATAAAACTTATGCTATTACACTTGCTTATGACAAAGAACCTATAAGTATAACTGATACAACACAACCAACAGCAGCACCTGCCGCTACAAATGGAACTTATTTATCAAATAAATATCAAGATTTGCTTTTATATGCTTGTCTAGTAAATGCATATGGATACTTGAAAGGTCCACAAGATATGTTACAATACTACACAAAAGCATATAGTGAAGCTATAGAATCGTATGCTGTCGAACAAATCGGCATCAGACGTAGAGACGAATATCAAGATGGTGAAGTTCGTGTTCAACTCAATGTTAAATCACCATCAAGTTAATAAGGAGATAAAATAATATGACAAATGTAGTACCTTACAGTTTTGGAATCTCACTACTTTCTGGTCACCATGACTTTGCAACGTCTGGAAACACTTTTAAACTTGCTCTATATGAAGCAGGTTCAGGTGCACCTTACAGTACTTCAAGTACTGTTTATTCATCAGGAGTTGCTAATGAGGTCGGAACAGGTGGTGGAAGTCAATACTCAACTGGTGGAAATACTTTAACATCACAGGCAGTGGCTAATCAAACTAATGTAGCAACTGTTGATTTTGCAGATACAGTTTGGGGATCAGGAACACCTGCAACTTTTAGTGCAGCATATGGAGTAATTTATAATAGTAGCACAGTGGATAGTACAGCTAACAGACTAGTTGTTGTTTTAGATTTCAATGGAACTAAATCTTGTTCTAACGGAACGTTTACAATTACATTCCCGAATCCAGCTTCTGGATCACCTGCTGGTTCTGATGCGATTATTAGTATAACTTCGTAATAGGAAATTTAAATGGCTTTGGTTTTAAATGATAGAGTAAAAGAAACTAGTACATCACAAGGCACGGGTAATATAACTCTTGCTGGTGCAGCGACAGGAGGTTTTATAAGTTTTAATAGTGGTATTGGAACTTCTAACACCACTTATTACACTATCTCTGAACAAGGCACAGCAAATTTTGAAGTAGGTTTAGGAACTCTTTCAGGTTCTACAACTTTAGAAAGAACTACAGTTTTAAGTAACTCTGCTGGCACCACTTCAAAAATAAATTTTAATTCAGGTGGTTCAAGTACATTAGATGTATTTTGTACATTACCTGCAACTATAGCTAATTTACCTAGTCCGGTTGAATATGGTTCTTCATCAGCACCAGAATTAATTACTGTTACAGTTGGTACAAAAACAACAGCTCATCCATACTCGGGTCAAGGTTCTTCAAGTGCTTATTTTTTAGGAGGTCTTGAATCTCCGGCAATTACTTTTACTGGAGCAGATGCATCTTACAAATACTACTATAGATTTGATCAATCAGATTCTACAAACAGTGGTCACCCTTTACTATTTTATTTAGAAGCGGATAAATCTACGGCTTACACAACAGGAGTAACCACTAATGGTACACCAGGATCATCTGGTGCATACACTCAAATAGCAGTTGATGTTAACACACCAAATGTTTTATATTACCAATGTTCAAGTCACTCATTAATGGGTAACTTTGCAAATACTATATCTAATTATGCAAATGGAAATTTGACTGTAGGATCACAGTTGAGAATGCCAGATAATACATCTGCTAAAATATTAGTTGCGGATGGTACAAGTTACCAAGAATCAGCAGTATCAGGTGATGCAACAATCGCATCTGGCGGAGCATTAACACTAGCTAACTCTGGGGTATCAGCAGCTAGCTATACAAATTCATCAATCACCGTAGATGCAAAAGGTAGAGTTACTGCAGCGTCTAGCGGATCAGGAGGAGCAACTAACGGGTTTGTGATTGCAATGTCGATCGCACTCTAGTATAAGGAATAATTATGGCACAGAATTTTAAAAACTATATAACATCTGCAACAGGAACTTCAGCAGTAGATGCTTTAGGTGGCGCTACTAACAGTATTGACTGTTTAATTAGCGTAAGAATGGCAAATATTTTAACAACAACAATAACAGTAGAAGCTTATATCGAAAGAGGTGGTACTAATTACCATTTAATTAAAAATGCACCGATTGTAAGTGGCGGATCACTTGAGCTGATAGACGGAGGAAGTAAAATTGTTCTTGCTTCTGGAGATCAACTGTATGTCAAATCAGATACGGCGTCATCTTTAGATACAGTAGTAGGCGCAGTAGATGATATAAGTACATAGGAGAATCATGGCCTATTTAGGAAACGCACCAGCGGAAAAATATATAAGCTTTGAAAGACAGGTATTTACTATCGTCAATTCTCAAACTGCATATACGCTATCACATTCTGTAACTAACGAAAATGATATTAGACTTGTTGTAAATAATGTTGTCCAGGAACCTGGTTCAGGTAAAGCTTATACTGCATCGGGCACAACTCTTACACTATCAGCGGCATTAACAAATGGTACAGATGAAATGTACTGTGTATTTTTAGGTAGAGCAGTAGGAACAGTTAACGCTCCTGCAGGGTCAGTGGGCACTTCACAATTAGCTGCGGACTCTGTTACAAATGCAAAAATCGCTGATGATGCAATCAGTGATGAACAACTTGATCCAACTGTAATTACAGGACAAACAGCAGAAACTTCTATTGCTACAGATGATTTAATTTTATTATCAGACACATCAGCTTCTGGTGCATTAAAAAAAATGACTAGAGCAAACTTTGTATCTGGTGTTGGAGAAACTAATACTCCATTTTTTTTAGCATATCAAGCTGGTGGACAGGCTTTATCAAATAATACAGCAACTAAAGTACAAGCTACTAAAGTTTTTGAATCTTCTACTGATATTTATAGTAATACTAATTACAGATTTACAGTTCCTAGTGGTCAAGGAGGAACTTATTGGGTAACTATTAATGGTCAAGGTTATGATGTTTATACTAATGGTCAAAATGTTACTTGGCAAGTTTATAAAAATGGTTCTGCTGCTGGAAACCAATATTATGCAGAACACTATCAAATTTCATCATTTAGAAATCAATACTTAACTTATACTGGATTAATTCAATTAGCAGCAGGAGATTATATAGAAGCCTATGGCACAGTTAATGTAACAGGCAGCACAGGTGCTTTAGGATTAGGTTACACTAAATTTTCAGCATTTAAGGTTTCATCATAGGAGAAAATAAATTATGGCAATAGATAAAATAACAACACCCGCAGTAACTGATGATTCAGTAACATTAGCAAAAATGGCTCCAGGTACTGATGGTAATATTATTTCTTATGATGCTTCTGGTAATCCAGTTGCAGTTGCAACAGGTAGTGCAGGTCAAGTTTTAACTTCTGCTGGAGCAGGTGCACCTCCAACTTTTGCAGCTTTAAGTGCTGAAAGTAACACTCCATCTTTTTACGCTTTTGGTGATGGTGCGACTTCTATAACTAATGCTACATTAGTAAGAGTTGCAGTTCAAAATGAAAGATTTGATAGTGGGGGTTGTTATAATAATACAAGTGGATCAGTTACTTTAAATAGTTTAACAGCACCAGCTTATTCTTTTACACCAAATGTAGCTGGGTTATATTATTTTACTGGAGCAGTTCAATTAAACACAACAAATTTTAATGTTGGTTTAGTAAATAATTTAGGTGGAACTGGTGGAACTGAAACCTATGCTGCTTTGGTATATCGAAAATCTGATACTGCTAATGGTATGGTTATAGTATCTGGATTTTCTAACATGAATGGAACAGGAAATAATGTTTCTTTAACTTGTTATCAAGAAAGTGGCGGAGCTATAAGTACTAATGATGCAATTTACACAACTTACTTTGGAGGATTTTTAATTAAAAAATCATAGGATAGAAATATAATTAACTAGAATTTTAACACAAATGTGTTAAAAACAACAAATAAGGAGAACAAACTATGGCATCACTATCAAGCAAAGTTAAAACTTATTGCGCTAATAATGGCGTAGCAAATGTAGACTTTATGGTGGACGTTTTACTTCAGGATGACTCAAACGGTCAGGGCCCTTACATTAAGACATGGAATGTGTCAGGTGTAGCTCAACCAACTGATGAGCAACTGAATGCTGTAGACACTGCTGCAGATCTCGAAGAGAGACAAAATGCAGTTAGATCTACAAGAAGAAACGCTTACGGTGATCTGGGCTCACAGCTCGACATGCAGTACCACGATTCTGTCGATGGTACAAGCACATGGAAAGACCATGTAGCTGCTGTTAAGACTGCAAACCCGATCCCAACTGAATAAGGAGATTAACAATTGGCTTACGTTGGAAAAGCTCCTCAAACAGGAGCGTATCAAATTTTGGATGACATCTCATCGTCATTCACCGGATCAACACCAGGACCGTTTAACTTAACGGTTGGTGGGACCGCTGTGCTTCCAGGAAACGAACAAAGCTGTATTATATCTATTTCAGGTGTCATTCAGGATCCAGCTGCATATACTATCTCTGGTTCTCAAATTACTTTTACATCAAACCCAGCCAGTTCAGATACTTTTTTCGGTACTGTTCTTGGTAATACTTTTGATATAGGTACACCAACAGATGCAACAGTAACTGCAGGTTCTTTAGCTACAACTTTTTTCGTGAAAAATAATCAAACTTGGAATAGTATATCTATGACTGGAAGTAATAACGGAGCCTTGGTTGGACCCGTTACAGTTTCAGGGACGATCACTATACCATCAGGGAGTACATTCGTAATTTTATAATGAGTAAATTAGAAACAAACACTATTGATACAGTATCAGGAACTTCGACATTACAAGTTGGAAGTACCAACACATCTACTATTACTTTAGGTGTAAGTGGTGATACAGTTAATGTACCATCTGGAGTTACAATTAATAATAACGGAACTCAAACAGGTTTTGGTGGAACTAATACTCCAAATTTTAAAGTTTCAAATACTGGTAATCAATCTTTATCAAACGGAACTCTTACAAAACTTACATTTGATACAGAAGTTTTTGATACTGATAATGCTTTTGCATCTGATAAATTTACAGTTCCAAGTGGTAAAGCTGGTAAATATGCTGTTACTTTTCAAGCATTTATGGAAGGTTCAAATGACATAAGAGTGATGAGAGCTTATGTATATAAAAATGGCTCTGCATTATCTAGTATGCAAACAAGACTTGCTTTTAATGGTGATATAATTGATGCTGGTAGTCCAGTTGGATTTGTTGTAAGTGGGGTTTTGAATTTATCTGTATCAGATTATTTAGAAGCATATGTTTATATATATAATAATGGTGGTGGTACATATCAAGCAAATGCTGTTAACAATGTTTTTCAAGGATACAAAATTATAGAATAATATTATGGCAGACGGAACTTTAAAAGTAGGAACAATAACAACGAGCTCTGGATCAGGGACCATTACTATTGGTCAATCTGGGGAGACTGTTACTATTCCTTCAGGTGCAACTATTAATATGTCTAGTGCAACACAAACAGGTGTTGGTGGAGCTAACACTCCAGCTTTTAAAGCATACTATAATGGTGCACAAACAATTAGTAACAATACAGCTACAAAAATTACACAATATGGAACAGAAGAATACGATACCGATAATGCTTTTGCATCAAGCAGATTTACTTGTCCAACTGACAAAGGTGGTAGGTATATTTTCTTTGCTAGTTTATCAAGTGATGTTAGTTCTGCTGACGCTTCAAATCAATTTACAATGTCAATAAAAAAAGGAAGTACAGAAATTGGAATGTCATCTTATTTAAGAAATCCTTATCCACAAATTCAAACATTTGCTGTTGATACTTTATCTGCTGGAGATTATGTGGAAGTTTTCTTTTATCAAAATAGTGGCAGTAGCATATCTTTAGATGGAAATGAAAGAGTATTTTTTAGTGGATTTAGATTAATAGAATAGGAAAATTATGACAGCAATTTTAAAAGTAGATACAATACAAGATACATCAGGTAATAACATTATCAACGAGAGTTCTGATACGATTACTATCGGTGCATCTGGTGATACTACAAATATTGTTGGGACATTACAGAACAATGGTGCTGCTGTTGGAATTACACAAGCTGATCAATGGAGATTAACTGCTAATATAGATGGAACAAATGCTGTTATAACAGCAAATTTATCTCAAGTAAGTGGAGCAGTTGTAGGTAGTGGTATGTCAGAAAGTTCTGGAATATTTACTTTTCCAGCAACAGGAGTATATTTAATTATAGCAAGATTAGAATTTAGTGCTATAAAAAATAGTGATAATGTTTTTCTTTCAACTAATCTCACAACAAACAATAGTTCTTACACTGAAATAGATAGACCAGGTTTTAGTAATAAAATGGGTAGTGATACTGGAGACGGTATAACTTCTACAGGTATTTCATTTGTTGATATTACAAATACATCAACTCATAAAGTTAGGTTTGAGACAGAAAGTATGACTTCAGGTACTATTTTTGCTGGTAGCTCAAGTGCAAACAAAACTACATTTTCATTTATTAGATTAGGAGATACATAAGATGTCTAAAGATTATTTACAATTAGCATTAGGAAAGTTTAATGTTGGAAAACATCAATGGTATGGTTGGACAGATTTAAACGCACCAATGAGTTATTCAAATATAAAATTAAATGATGACACAGCTACTATGCCATCAGAAGCAGAAGTTAATGCAAAGATACAAGAAATTAAAGATGCTGAACAAGCAGCAATAGATAAAAAAGCCTCTGGTAAACAGAAGCTAAAAGATTTAGGATTGGACGACGCAGAAATTAAAGCGTTGACGGGAGCATAATATGGCAATAACTAGACTAGGCGGAGCGAATGCAATAACAGGGACACTTCCTGCAGCAAACATTAACGATACTTCAATCGGGAATGTAACTGCATTACCAGCTGGTGTAGGTGGTAAAGTTTTGCAATGTAAAAATACATTATCACAAACTGGTCAAAATATTACATCTACAAGCTATACAAATATAACAGAACTTACTGATTTAGCTATTACACCAAGTGCATTAAATAATTTAATTTTAGTTCAATTAAATTTGGCTTTATATCATAATGGTGGTGCTAGAGTAGGTTTAGATTTACAAATGAAAACAGGCTCTGGTTCTTATTCAAGTAAAATAATTGATACTGAAGTTGTTGCAGATACAAATACATCTGGTTTTAGTCACACATCTTATGCTTTAATGTATCCTCATACAATAGCTACAACTGATGAACATCAATTTAAATTAATGTATAAAACAAATAATTCTTCATATGCAGTAGGTATTAATGATAACGCATCTAGTAGTGTAACACTTTGGGAAATAGCAGGATAAATTATGACAGATATTATTAAAGCAATACAAAAAATAAATCCAAATGCAGAAGTATCAGTTAGTGATAATGATGTTAATCAAATAACTTGGCACAATGGAACAACACCTATCTCTAAAGCTGACATAGAAGCACAATTCACAGCGGTAGAATTTGATATGGCTATGGAAGATTTAAGAACTAAAAGAAATAAACTATTAGCTGATACTGATTATCTTGCTTTATCTGACAACACTCTTTCATCAGATATGACAACTTACAGACAATCTTTAAGAGATATAACTAATGGTTTAACTACAAAAGCTCAAGTAGACGCTGTCACATGGCCAACTAAACCAGGAGCGTAGACCATGCTCTTCGGATTTGCTTCATTTGCCGAAACAGCGATATCATCGATATCATCGGCTTCTAATGTTACGGTTGTAGCACAAAAAAATAGATTAACTGCAACCATAGGACCTTTTACTGTTGCAGGAACTTCTTCTGTAGCAGATCCAGATCCAACAAAATTAACATTAGGCACAGGAACTGTAGTTTTATCTACAACGTCCAATATTACAGGATTAAAAGTTCCTTTAGTTTTAGGCACAGGAGAGGTTACTGTTTCAGGTAATGCTAATATTGCGTCTGCTGGAAACGCGTTGACTATTAAAACAGGGTCTGTTACAATAACAGGTACAGCTAATGTAACGAACCTTAAAGTTCCATTAACGCTAGCAACAGGAAACGCAGGAGTAATTACTTGGAATGAAATTATACCAGGAGCAACAATGGTTTGGACACCAATAAAACCTTATTAATATGGCATCAACTTACTCAACAGATTTATCATTAGAACTAGTAGCAACCGGTGAAAAAGCTGGTCTTTGGGGAGCCATTACTAATACTAATTTACAAATACTACAAGCAGCGGCATCGGGTTATGTAGAAGTACCTATGACATCAGGTTCTGATGTTACATTGAGTCTGGCTGATGGATCGGCGACCGCGAATGGTAAAAATATATATTTAAAACTTACTGGTACAATGACTGCTAACATTAGTTTAATCATACCTGCCTCTACAACAGGTGGTACTGCAACTAGAGTTTATATTATAGAAGACGCAACCGATAGAACCACTGCAAATAAATACACATTAAGTATTAAAACAGCTGGATCTTCGAGTCCGGTTCCAGTGCCTGTAGGATCTACTTTAATAGTAAGATCAGATGGAACTAATACAGCGTTAGCTTTAAGACAAGAAGGTCATTTAGCAATTAATTCATCTTCTATTACAGCTTACACTGCTGTAAGTGGTGACGTATTATTAATAGATACACAAACTAATCCTGTTACAATTACACTGCCTACCTCACCTAGTGCTGGCGATGTGGTTACGATTATGGATTCTTCAGCTTCTGGAGGATTTGGGTCTAACAACGTAACAATAAACAGAAATAGTCAACCTATTAGAGGCGCTGCTTCTAATTTAACTTTAAGCACTAATAATCAATCGATTAAACTTTACTACACTAACGCAACCAAAGGTTGGCAATACGTATACAACCAAACTACATAGGAGTAACAGATGCTTACGAAAATTAAGTTTGCTCCTGGAATTGACAAACAAGATACTGCCGTTGGTGCAGAAGGTCGTTGGGTAGATTCAGATAACGTAAGATTTAGATATGGCCTACCAGAAAAAGTAGGAGGATGGCAATCTCTTTTAACAGATACTATGGTAGGAGTAGCCAGAAAACAACATGCTTTTGTTGATAAAGAAGGTAACCGTTATGTTGCAATTGGAACAGATAAGTTTTTACTTTTATATTTTGAAGGACAACTACACGACATTACTCCTGTAAAAGCTACAATCTCAAGTGTAGTAATGTCTGCTGCAGATGCAACTAAAGAAGTATCATTAACATTTTCGTCTAATCACAATTTACAATCAGGTGATATTATTTTATTAGATAGTGTCACTGTACCAAGCAGTATTGGTTTAACAGATGCTGCGTTTGAAGATAAGTTATTTCAAGTAACTAGAGTTACATCATCTCTAGTTGCAGTTATTACTGGAACACAAACCACAACAGGTGCTGCTGGTGGTGGATCATGTTCTGTTATTCCTTATGAACCAGTTGGCCCTGCTGCACAATCTTATGGTTATGGTTTTGGTATTGGTCAGTATGGAGGAACTGTTCAAGGTTCTGTTACAACAACTTTAAATGGAGCGTTACTCGCAGACACAAACGGTACTGGTGGATCGGGGACCGTTATTAATGTTACATCAAACACAGGTTTTCCGACTGCAGGAACTATAGCAGTTGATAATGAATTAATTACTTACACAGGAAAAGGTACAAATACTTTAACAGGTATTACTAGAGGAGCTTTTGGAACTGCAACCACTGGTACTTCAAATGGTCAAGCTCATTCAAATGGTGCAACCGTTACTGACGCTACTGAATGGGGAGGATGGGGTGATGCAGTCGATGCTGGAACAATTACACTAGAACCAGGACTGTGGTCTTTAAGTAATTTTGGTGATGTATTAGTTGCAACTATTTCAAATGGTAAAACTTTTACATGGAACTCTGACATTGCAGCAAGACTAACAACAAGAGCATCTACAGGTACTTCTGGATTTGCCACAACAAATAATCCAACAGCTACAAGAGTAACTTTAATTTCACCAACTACACGTCACTTAATTCATCTTGGAACTGAAACAACTATTGGAGATCCAAATACACAAGATGATATGTTTATAAGATTTTCTGAAGATGAAAACATAAATGCATACACACCAGAAGCAACTAACACAGCAGGCACACAAAGAATACAAGACGGTACAAAAATTGTAGGAGCTTTAGTTGCAAAAGAAAATATTCTAGTATGGACAGATAACGCATTGTACACAATGAAATTTGTTGGTGCACCATTTACATTTGGGTTCGAGCAAGTTGGTACTAACTGTGGATTGATTGGTAAAAATGCAGCGATTGAGATTGACGGTGTTGCATACTGGATGGGTAATAATGGTTTCTTCTCTTTTGATGGTACGGTAAATACTTTACCTTGTTCAGTAGAAGATTATGTTTACGATGATGTAGACACAACAAAAGGTCAACAAATTTGTGCAGGTATTAATAACCTATTTACAGAAGTAACTTGGTGGTATCCAACACAAGGATCTGATTTTAATAATAGATATGTAGTTTATAACTACGGTCAAAATAATGCACAATTACCTATGGGTAATTGGTACACAGGAACAAATACAAATTCAATTAGAACAACTTGGATTGATTCACTAGTATATCCTAAACCATACGCTACGGCATATAACAGTTCAGGCACAGGTTCTTTTCCTACAATTATAGGTGAATCAGGTTTAGGACAAAGTGTGTTGTTTGAACATGAAACAGGAAATGATCAAATTAATCCAGACGGAAGTACCACTACTTTAACCTCTTTTATAGAGTCCTTTAGCTTTTCTTTACAAAAAGATCAAAGTGAAGTATTTCTAGCCATGAGAAGATTTTTACCAAACTTTAAAACTTTAGTAGGCAATAACCAAGTGACAATATCAGTAAAAGACTTTCCCGCAGATAACTCTATTGCAAGTACATTAAGTCCTTTTACCATTACATCAACTACAACAAAAGTTGATACACGAGCACGAGGACGTTATGCAAGTATTAAAATAGAAAATACAGGGGTCGGTGAATCGTGGAGATTTGGAACATTTCAAGTTGATTTACAACCTGATGGAAGGAGAGGATAATGACAAAAGTAGTAGTAAGATTACCAGAGCCTAAAAAAGAATACAGCGAAGATAACCAAAGACAAATTAACAAAGCACTAACTAATATTATTGAACAATTAAACTCTACATACTTAACACAACAGAAAGAGGACCAGGAAAGATTTACCTGGTTAGGATTAGGTTAATGGCAAATATATATAAAAATTCAAAACTAGATTTAACAACCACTAGTGCAACGGTTTTGTATTCTACACCATCAAATTCAAGAGCAATTGTAAAATCAATTTTAGTTTGTGATGATAGTAATAATGGTAGTACAATTACTCTTACATTGACAGATGCCAATAGTAATGTTTTTGTGTTATTTGATGTAAAAACTATAGGGGGTCATGCAACAGAACAGTTGTTAAGTGAACCATTAATATTACAAGAAAGTGAAATATTAACAGCTACTGCTGCAGATGCTAATCGTCTGCATGTTGTAGCATCAATATTAGAAATTAACAGGGAGGACAGATAATGTTTGTAGAACAAGAAGAATCATTTGAAAAACAAATCATTAATGGCGTTGAGGTTAATGTGTATAAACCTAGAGTTGAGGTTACTGTGAAGCACATGAAAACTGGCCAAGAATACGGATCAGACGAGGAAGCAAAACAAGATATAGATGACCCTAATACAGACACTAAAGAAGAAGACATATCTAGAAGTGTTCATATTAAGGTACAAAGCATACCATTAGGTGGCAAAACTAATATATTTTAAGGACGTTGACGAATGAATAAAAACCTTGTAAATTGTGATACAATCGCCTTTTTACAAGCTTTGCGAACTTGCCGTCATCATATAATATAAAGAGAAACTATGGGATTTTTAAAAAAAATATTCAAACCAGTATCGAAGGTATTA
>WLWE01002024.1_pt1 | contig 13728 bp, 10 predicted proteins | sample 6718301 | NCBI WGS metagenome assembly WLWE01 (sample SAMN12718691, study PRJNA515312) | sponge metagenome | isolation source: marine sponge | host: Mycale hentscheli | place: New Zealand: South Island, Marlborough, Capsize Point | collected 2003-05-01 | reverse complement strand
TATGTTTTCTTATTTTTGTTATTTAAAATCTAAATACGAACTTGATGAAATTATTGAATTATTTGAAAACAATAATTATGAAATCAATAAATTGGATATAAATAGAATTTATAGATTTTTAAACAGTATCATAATTAATGACTTATAAAATTTTGTAACCCTTCAATACTTCTATCTCCTTGAAATTCTTTTTTATTTCCTTGTTCGTCTATTAAAAGAATAGTAGGAAACCCTTTAATTTCGTATTTTTGTAGTAAATCACCTGCCTCTTTTCTTTCTAATTTTTTTAATTTCAATTCACCATTATAATTACTAGAAAATTCATTCCAGACTGGTGTAAATTTCTTACAATGACCACATCCGGTCATATGAAAATATACTAATTCCTTAGGATTACCAAAGTTTTCTAAATAACCAGATAAATAATTAGAGTAAATTATAAGATGTAAAAGATATCTTACTACTATTATTATTAATACAGAAACTGCAAATTGACCCAATGCAGGAAGTTTGTTAAACTTTTTAGTTAATGTCTTTATCCAACCTAACATATAATATTTTCAAATATTATATTTTATTTAAACTGTAGTATAAAAATTCCGCATCTCTTTATCTCTAATAAATAATTTCGGCTTTAATCTAGTTTCTCTAACAAAATTTGGATGAGGATTTATAAGTAGTCTTCTTTTATCAAATGTATTATATTGATGTGCAAAAACTAAAATAGCCTTCATTGGGTCAAGTTGAACTAATGGAACAGTATAATTTTTTAAAAATGCCTTTTCCTCTGCAATTTCTGCATTATCATCATACTTTGTTTCTTGTAATAACTTTCTCCTGAATGCAAATGTTCCTGCTGTGGCGTGCATAGGACCATAAGGACCAAATTGATATATTTTGTCCAAATCATTAAAATAAATATAAACAATACTACTGCCTGCTGCCATTGCTCTTGGAACTGCTCTTAATCTATTTACAGCGTGGTTCACTCTATCAGGTGGATAATAATCATCATCATCCATATAAACTATAATTTCCCCTTTTGTTTTTTCGTGCATAAAATTTCTTTTTCTTCCTAATTTCATTTTTTCATTTACTCTAAAATATTTAACACATTCTACTCCTTGAAATAAATCTTCAACACTATCATCTCCGTCATCCACTACAATCCATTCCATTAATTGTTTTGGATAATTTTGATTTTTAAAACATTTTATTAATTGTGGAATAAATTTTCGTCGGTTATATGTTGGAGTACAAACACTCACAAATGGTTTTCCTTGTGCACTAACTATCTTGTTCTTTCCCTTCTTTTTTTTATTATTTCCCATAGCTATATTAAAATTAAGCAAGCTCATTTTATATATTTTTATATTAAATTATATAAAATTAAACAAGTGTTGAAACTCCCACCATTCCTAAAAAGAATAGTGCAGCTATAATCCCTAAAAATATCATAGCATCTTTATGCCATTTCCAAATACCTCCACCAATTATTATAAACCACCAGACTAATATAGAAATACACCATAACCATTTATAACGTTTTCCATAAGTTTGGAAATTAGATATTTTTTGTGCTGTTGGTCTTAAGTTAAACACTGTTAAATACAGTGTAAATAAACCCCAAGGCCAGAAATATCCGGTGAATGCACCTAAGAATATGCTACATATAGCAAGAATAAAGAATGGCAATATCATTATAGTTTGATTATTAAATGATGCCCAAAATAATAATCCAAAATTAGTAACAATTTGACCTATATGTGCTACAATATTAACTACCGGTAAAATAGCTGCAAACTTAATAAAATCCCATGCTTTTTCACCTAATCCATTAGGTTCCTTATGATCTTTGAAAAAAGCATCCCTTGTTTGTTCCTGTAAAAACTTAAGAGCACTGCGATTGCCCTGCCAAAAGGTTTTAAAATATTCTCCTGTACCACTCATTAAAAAATTGTCATTATCTGCCCATTCATAAGGAATTCCATATTTAGTTGAATCAAAGAATTCTTTGGCATCATTTACTCCAGAACTAAATCCTCCTTTTTGAACTCTTCTTCTTCTTTTTTTTCCACCACCAGCTTGTGGAGGAGCTGAGGGGGGAGATGATGCTTCTCCACCTGCTTTTTCGCGAGCAGGTAAATATTTTTTAATTTCTTTACATTTAATTCCAGAACCTTGTTCACCCTTACTATATGGTAATCCATCACCATCAGGTAACCATTGTTTTAGATAGTTCGAATTTTTTGTTGATTGTAAAACTATATCTAACCAACTACCTTGATGATATATGAAAAATAATTGAAAGAATGGAATCATTACTATCGCTAAAATAGAATAATTAACCTTATCCTTATATGTCCATTCTTTGGCCTTTTTTTTCTTTTTAGATTCTATTTCTTTCTGTCTTTCCTTTCTTTTTTTTTCTTTTTCTTTCCTTTTTTTTTCTCTTGATGCCTTTCGTTTTTCCTTATTCTTTTCTTTTTCTGCTTTCTCCTTTTCTTCTTTTTTATCTTGATACATTTTATCCATTAAACCAGGTTGAAAACTATATCCATTATCATTTTTAACCATTTTATATATATATCATTAAATATTAAAAAAATATAACTTAAAATTTCAGTAATTAGTTATTTATAATGAAAATAGAAACAACGCCTCAGTTGGACTTTCATAATGTTTTGATTCGTCCTAAAAGAACTACTATAACTTCTAGAAGTGAAGTTGATTTAGAGCGAGAATTTACTTTTGCTCATTCAACTATGAAATGGAAAGGCGTTCCTATTATCGCAGCAAATATGGATACAACAGGCACATTTGATGTGTATGATGTTTTAAGTAAACATAAAATGTTAACTTGTTTAAATAAATTTTATAAAGTTGAAGATTTTAAGGCTCGTGAAAAAGAAGGACGACCTTTAGATCCTGATTATTTTATGATTTCTACTGGTATTAATGAAAGTGCAATGAGTAATTTATTTGAATTAGTTGAACATACAAATGCAAAATGGATATGTGTTGATGTGGCAAATGGTTATATGGAACAAGTAGTAACATATTGTGCAAAATTAAGAGTAGTTTTTCCAGATAGAATTATTATTGCTGGAAATGTAGCTACCCGTGAAATGGTTGAAGAGTTAATAATTAATGGAAAAGTTGATGGGGTGAAAATTGGAATTGGACCAGGAAGTGCTTGTTTAACTCGTATGAAAACAGGAGTGGGTGTTCCGCAATTAAGCGCTATAATAGATTGTGCTGATGCTGCTCACGGATGTGGAGGATTTATTGTTGGAGACGGTGGAATCACTTGTCCTGGAGATATGTCGAAAGCATTTGGAGGTGGAGCAGATTTTGTAATGTGTGGAGGAGTTTTTGCGGGACATGATGAAAATCCTGGAGAGGTTGTTGAAGAAAACGGAGAGAAATTTAAGTTGTTTTATGGTATGAGTAGTCAACACGCTATGGAGAAACATTATGGAAAAATGGCAAAATATAGATCTAGCGAAGGAAGATGTATAAAAGTAAAATATAAAGGTCCTCTAGAAAAAACTGTTCTTGATTATTTAGGTGGTATCCGTTCAACCTGTGCTTATATCAATGCACATAAAATTAAACATATGAGTAAATGTGTCACTTTTGTGGTTGTTAGTCAACAAATAAATACACATTTAGTAAAATAAATATTATATTAATAAATTATATATAATGGTAGCAGATTTATTTGTTATGTTATTTTTGATAACTATGGTATTATTTATAGTATATCATTTTTACATAGATTATAAAAATTGGTCAAACACTGGTAATACATTTGCTGAAGGTATGACTTCAACAGAAGTTGAAATAAAGAATTTTTTTCCAGCAAATATGAATTCCAACTTAACCTGTGGGAAGGACGAAGTGAAACAAAACCAGGTACCTTTGTCGGTAGAAAAAGAAATACCAGAAGGTTCTGAAAAACCTTACAAATTACAGTATGAATACAAAATTGAAGATCAAGGATGGGGAAATTTTACAAAGGGTATATTGATATTGAAAAATATTACGACAGGTAAAAATCATCAAATTGTGGAAAATGTGGCCCGGTCAAAGGCAATTGAAATGGCTCAGGACACGGCTGTCGCGAAAGGAACTGCTGATATATCAGATTATGTAAAGGCTGGTGATAAAGTTAAGCTACAATTTACAGAGCACAAATGCGACCAAGGACATACAATGAAACTTATTTATTACAAAGATATGAATTTAATATTTCACAATAAATTAGTTAATCCAACACAATCGGAAGTTGAAAAGGATCGAGGACTACAGCGTAATTTTGCACAAATAATGGAAGTAAATAGACAAGTCCAAGAACAACAAATACGAAATGCACGCAATTCTGGAATTAATCTAATATTAGCAGCTGGAATTGATCCAAAAACTAAAATACCTTGGAAGATCCGTCCAAGTATGATAGCTATGCCAAAAAATATAGCAGAATATGTAATTGGGGAAATTATATCAGGAAGATTAGATCCTCCTCCTCCAGGATCTCCTTGGACAAGGCTATTACGAGGGGCTGCTCCTCAAGCATATCAAAGAATAGGTAGTGCGAATCCATTACAACAACAAGCTGGTGCTGGAAATAGTCAAGCAAAATGGAACCAGATGGGCAATGCAATGTTGATGATGTTAAGGAGTAAAATTAAATCAGGAGAAATGCCTCCTCCTCCTCAAGGTTCAGATTGGGAAAATCAACTTAGAACTATAGGACCTATACCACCATTAGCTCCTAATCCATCCGGACGACCAGCACCTACTCCTCAACAAGTGATGATGGTGTATGGAATGTTTACTACTCAGGTAGCTAAAGACTTAGGTGAAAAGATTAAAAGAAGAGAAATTCCACCTCCTCCTCCTGGCTCATTCTGGGATAATAAAATAAAAGCTTCAGGTGTTGTAGTTAATACTGAACAAACTCAACAATTCAATCAGCAATTTGACAAACAAATGGCAATTGGACAATTTCAATCACAAAATATAAAACAAGGTCAAACACTTCAAGGTATTCCTTCTTCTCAACCAGCCGCATCCAAAATGCAAAATACAGCTATTTTCAATGAACAATTAATGAAACAAGTTCTATCTAACAAGCTTTTGATACCTAGTGATATTAAATTAAGTCAAGAAAACCAAGGAAATTTTATAAGAGTTGGTAAAAATTTCATGAAAGATTTGTCTCATATTAGAAATGTAGCAATACCGAATATTGATAATGATGATTATGAATCACTTGGAAGAGTTGTAGCAAAAATAAAAATACAAGAAAAGGAAAAAATTACAGGTCCTCAAAATATTGTTGCAAAACAAAAATTAATGAATTCTGTTAATAATATTTTAGCAGGAAGTTCAATATCCAATAGTCAGGTAGATTGGGAATCACCTCAACACTCTACTACTTTAAGAACAACGGGTATGTATGGTGATAATAGTAACTCAATGATAGGAGATGGGGATAAAGCATCAAAACCTGAAGGTGGACTATGTATGTGGAAAGGATGTGAGAAACATCCTAAGCGCAAACCATATGATTCTGTTTGGAGTTTATACTAACCTACTTTAGTGAAATTAATATATAATTAAATTATATATGAATCTATTAATTTATGTAATATCAATTAGTATAGTTATAGGTATATTGTATCATTTGCATGAAAATATAAAAAATTTATGGGGAGTTAGAGAAGGATTTACAAAAGGTGGCATAAAACCTCCTACACCTGATGGTGGTAAAGGTAAATGGGTGTATGGCGATTTAGGAAAGGATAATTTACGATGTTCAAATTACGGGTACGACGGAACTAAAGAATGCAACGCGCGGGGCTACAACTGCATTCCGCAACCAGACTACAGAATGTGGGTAAGAAATATGACTACCAGATCTAGTCTCCAAGATTGTGCCAACCATTTTGGTGAGGAGGGAATATTTACATATAGACAAAGCAATGGCTCGTGTAGTTTTGTAAGAAAGTCTGCTGGAAATTTCAAGGTTCACCAGAGCGGGTACTACAACAAACCAACTTCTTGCAAACTTGAAGGTCCGAGCCATGGTACCGGATATAAACTTTATGAAAATAAATGGGAAAAAGATAAGCCGGTACCGAAATGTGTAAGAAGTACAACAACTACCGGGTATGATTATTCAGGTGTCAATGAAAATTTACAAATAAGTTCATTTAGCGTCAATGGATTGAAATGTGCTTCGGGGTATATGGGAAATCCTAATGCTATTAAATGCAGTGGTGATAAACAACCATATTTAGTTTCAGGATGCACAAAAATAATACCATCAAAAAGGTTGTCTAATCATAGACAATCAACTACAAATGTATATAATACAATTACAGGTAATTGTATGCCTGCAACAACTTTAATACTTATAGGAAAAAATCCACGAAAACCACAAAAAAATACTATTCTAAAGGAAGCTAAACAGTGGGACGGTAAATGGGATAATTTTGTTATGAGTTTTGTAATTAAACCATTAGGTGAAGGCAATAGTTCGTATCAAAATATAATGCATAATACTTTTGATGGAATGAATAGTAATAATAGTGATTATTCTAGATGGCCTGGAATATGGGTAAGTCCATCCACAACAAAAAAGATAAAATTGCATATAAAATGGTCTGGTAATCAAGGCACTGATCCTAGTTATGAATTACCGTTAAATCAAAAATCTAGGGTTACTCTTATTATTGACGGCTCAAAGTATACTTGTATTATTAGAGATGAAAATGATGATATTAAACATGAACATAAGGAAACACTAGGTTCAGGACATTCACCTCCTAGTAAAAGTCGAGGAGATGGCTCAACAATACCATTAATAGATTATGGCGGTTCTATGGAAAAAATGCCAAATAACCCCCAACAAACAAAATTAGGAGAATGTGAAGGAGATTGTGATTATGACCACGATTGTCGAGGAGATATGAAATGCTTTCAAAGAACTGGTGGACAGGGTGAAGCTATTCCAGGATGTCGGGATGCGGGCCAAGGGAAAACAGATTGGGATTATTGTTATTACAAAGATAATTCTGCCCTTCCTTTCTTTTATATGAGTGACCCTTGGTATGCAGCATTTAACTGTGAAATATCTGAATTGATTTTAGATTCCAATGTAAGTCAACCTACTTGTAAATTATTAGAAAAACAAACTAGACCGACAGGACTAAATGCTTTTTATTTTGCATGTGAAAGGAAAACATTTATGGAACATCATTTAGCTGCTATTGCAATGGGTGGTCATTTAGCAAGTATTCATACTACTGAAGAAAATGAAGCAATTAGGAAAATTCTTCCTCCTTGTCAAAAAGTTTGGATTGGTGCAGTTAGAAAACGACCAGGTAGTGGAAACAGTGCGGAAAAATGGACTTGGACTGATGGTAGTAATTGGGATTATGCGAATTGGCGTAGTGGAGAACCTAATGATTGTTGTAAAGGACAAACAGAAAATAGGGGAGAAGTTCATGCAGAAATTCAAAAAAAGGATGGAAAATGGAATGATATTATGCATAAATATAATAATGATGTTAAAAAATTTGCAGCAGTATATAAACTAAATGCTACATATGAAAACTCCTGGCCGGCTGGTATTGTAAGATTAAATACTGACGGTATGAATTCTTGGTCAGCATCAAAGAAATTATGCGAAGGCGAAGCTAATAGTGGAAATATAGTAGGTGCTCATGGAACAATTGCATCAAGAAGAGAGGTTTTAGATTTGATAAAAGGAAAACCAGAATCAGGAGATAGTTGGACTCCGGTAAGTGATGAAGCTAATGTTTGGTTACAAGTGGGAATGCGAAATGATAGAAGTGGAATAACTCCTAGTTTTGCAATGACGCATCAAGAAATACCTGATGTTGCTTATACCAAATCGGGTGAAGCAGGAAAACCCTCATGGGGAACGAGTAATACAAAACGAGCATATAGAAAAAGTTTATTTTGCAAAAAACCACCTGATGGTATGACTTGGGACAATAATTTGGAAAAATTTGTAAAAGCTAAAATTCCAGATCAAATAAGTTCAACCGGTTCTGTATTACCATCTGCAATTACAAATCAAAGACGACTACCATCTGCAATTACAACTCAAAAACATAGTACTGGTGAAAAAACTCTTGCAGTTGGAAATGACCATAAATTTAAACCTGGACAAAGAATTGTGATAGGCGTTCCTCCAAATACTGAAAAAAGAACCATTATTAAGGCTTGAAGATAATGACATATTATATTACTAAGATTTAGTAAAATAATATATTTATAAATTATATATGAATCCATTAATATTTGTAATATTAATAATTATGGTTATATTTACAATATATCATTTCTGGCAAGATATTAGTGATTTTTGGAATACAGGAGGAACTTTTGCTGAAGGTATGACAAATAAATGTCCCCGTCCCTCCGGATCGACTCCAAACATATTTACTGATCCATCTGATTTTGGTTATATGTATGGGGAATGGATTACAGCGGAAAGTACAGCAAAGCCTGTAAATGCAATATATTTTGACCCATCTAATGATGGGTCAGGTATTGCTGTATATACTGGAGATGATGACTGGGTAAAGATGGTAAAATTTGATGGAAATGGAAATAATGTTCCTGGTTCAGGCAAATACCTTGCAGATAGAAACGCAAACGCGATAAGAAGAACAAACGAAAATCATATTGAAATTAAAGAATATTACGATAAAGGTCAAGTTGCAGTTGAAGAAGGGGTCGATATGTATTTATTTAAAAAAGGAAGTAAATTTTGCTCAAACCCAACACCCGCTGCAACACCCGCTGCTGGGACTGATACAAATAAATATTCTAAGACAGAAAATAATAAATTATGTGCGGATGTAGGAAAAGACCCTATTACCACCTCTATTGAATGTAAAGAAGCAGCAGAAAAATTAAATTTAACATGGAGTAATGATTTTGATGGCCCAGGCGATCACCCATATTGTCTTTTTTCAAATGATGGTCGTAGTAAAGTTCATTTTAATACATCAAATACTCCTGGCCCGAGATCTGATGAAAAATATCAGTCTTTATGTAAGAATAAACCTGCGGCTGCGGATGCAGGTTCTGGTAATATAGAATTAAATCAACCTTTAACGAATAACTATGCTGTTGGAACTAATGTTCAGGCAACTAGTAGTGCCCCACGGAATAATGTAGTAACAACTACAGATGATAAAGGAAATACAATAACAACTACAACTCAAGAATCTAACAGAGTAGATGCAAATACAGGAGCACAAATTCAGGAAAAATGTATTACTGTGTCACAATTACATAGTGCATCACAATGGGTTGATCATTTATTTCAAACTCTAGGAGGAACAAAATGTGCTAATAAAGATAAAGTTGATACTGCAAAAAATGCATCTAAAATGGATTTTATTGCTGGAGTAATTAAAGGATATCAAAAGGATACAGTAGGAAGTCACGAATCCTATATGAAGGCTATCAATAAAGCACAACCTCATTTATCTCAAGCATTTTCAGGAGATAATTTAAAAGGTGAGGATAATAATCTAGCACAATCAACTACTGAACAGATTTCTAATAATTCTGCTGATACACAAGCTCCTGTAACTAATGATATTCAAGCACCCCAACAACCAACTTGGCAAGCTGATCAAATGGCACAACAGTTTTCTCAACAGCAACCACCGCAACCCCCACAACAACCTCAAATGATAAATGGACAAATATTACCAAATGGATTTGTTGTTGAACCTGGAACTGGTCAGTGTCCTAACGGATGTAAATATCCTCAATATGATAATAAAAGTTGTGAAGATACAATATTTAATGGAAAACAATACAGAAAATGTCCTTGGGTTAAGGATGGTTTAAATGGTGGAGATTGTACTAGTTGTGGTGCTATATTGATGCCAAAAAATGAACATGGATATGCAAGAACAGCTCCTGGATTGTTTGATAATGTTAGTTTAGATATGGCTTTAAAAACAACAGATATCAAGGGAGGCGATGGAGATTACTATAATATAGGTAAAAACTTTATGGCTCAATTATCCAAAACAAAAAACTTTAATTTACCCAATACTATTGAACCAAATGAATATATTTCTATCGGTAAATTAATTCACAAATACCAAACTGAAAGAACAGAATCAAGTAAAAATACATTAACTAACTTTATAAATGATATTTTAGTAACTGTTTCATTATCAAAAGATAGAAAAATAAATAATAATTCTATGATTACAGCACATGTTGCAAAAGGCGGAGGTAACTTTGATATTGATAGAAAGAAATTAACGGGTAAGGGTGTTTATGCATATGAAGATGCTGAAAGAGAATTAGCTAGTAATAATAGATTAGGAGGTTCAAAATCTTTATATGAAAAACACATATCAGACCGTGCAAGAAAAGAAAATGGAATACCTAGAGATCCAAGACGCCATCCAAATCCTTATAATTCTCTCTGGAATGTATTCAAATATTAAATTGATATAAAAATATAAACAAAATTATTATATTAATAATGGATAATTTTGTTATCAGGAAAAACAATAAACCCTTATCATCTGCTCCAGTAATAAATGTATATACTGATGGTGCTTGTTCTAATAATGGTAAAACAGATGCTCGAGCTGGATTTGGTATTTGGTTTGGAGAAGGAGATGAAAGAAATACAAGTGAATCTTTTACAGGAACACAAACAAATAATAGAGCCGAATTATTAGCTATAATTAAAGCATTAACTATTTTAAGAGACGAAATAGAACAAGGTCAATCAGTTATGATTTATAGCGATTCCTCTTATTCCATAAGATGTTGTACAACTTATGGAGAGAAAATGTCAAAAAAAGGATGGAAAAATAAAGAAAAAGATATTCCAAATGTTGAAATCGTAAAAGTTGCTTATAATTTCTGTAAAAAATATAATAATATCAAGTTTACTCACATTAGAGCACATACAGGATTAGAAGATGAGCATTCTATTGGAAATGACCACGCTGATAGACTTGCTAATCTTGCTATTGGAGTTGAATCATGTCCTTATCAACGCGCAAAAAATAAAATATATTTAAAGGTTCCTTATGATGAAAAGGATGAAGCTAAAAAAATGGGTGCAAAATGGGATAAGAGCAAGAAGAGATGGTATATTACTCCAAAAAATAAGTATAGGGTTCAAATGATGGGACGGTGGGGTCTAGAAAATTGATTAAATAAACTATAAATGAAATTACATTAATTACAAAACTATGGGAGCACTCCTTGCCAAAGTTATTCAAGTATTGAAAATAATGCCTTTAATATTATATTTTACAAAAAACAATAAACTTAAAGTAGAAAAAGAACTAGAACAATTTGAAGATGAATGGGGACAATTTTGTGAGATTGAAAAACCTTTACATAACAATAATAGAGATAAACCATCTTGACTATACAAAATGAACTGGTTTAGCTCACCCCCAGAACCTCCAAAAAATGACAATGGGGCATTTATATTAATTATACTTTTTCTTATAATTTTTATAGCTAATAAGAATAAAAAATGGTCTCCAAGAGAAGGTAAATCAAATAATTCATTAGATAAAATTATAGGATTAGAATCTGTAAAGGATGAAATAAAATATTATATGGATTTTATCAAAAATAGTGGTAAATATAAAGAATGGAATGTAAAACTACCCAAGGGTATATTATTATCAGGACCACCCGGAACTGGAAAAACTTTATTAGTTAAAACATTATCAAAAAAACTAGATATACCTCTTATAACTGCATCAGGCTCTGAATTCATAGAAAAATATGTAGGAGTTGGTGCAAAACGAGTAAGAGACTTATTTGCAAAGGCAAAAGGGAAAAAGAAATGTATTATTTTTATAGATGAAATAGATGCAGTTGGACAAAGAAGAGATAAAAGTGATAATTCAGAAAGAGCATCTACAGTCAATCAATTGTTAACTGAAATGGATGGATTTGAAGAAAAAGATAATGTTATTGTATTTGCAGCTACTAATTTAATTAAAACATTAGATCCAGCGTTAATTCGTTCTGGAAGATTTGATAAAAAAGTTTATTTTGATTTACCTAATAATGATGAAAGAGAACAATTATGTGAATTGTATTTGAAAGATATGAAACTTCCTAGTAACTTAAATTACACTATATTATCTGAAAGAACCGCAGGATTATCTGGAGCAGATATTGCAAATATAGCAAATCAAGCAAAAATTCATGCTATACAAAATAATAATAATGAAAATACAATAAAAGAAGAAGATATACAATGTGCTATTGATGAAGTTATGATAGGTAGAGAAAAAAGAGAAAGAATGATGTCAAAGGAAGAAAGGGAAAGAGTTAGTTATCATGAAGCAGGACATTGTTTGATGGGATTTTTATTAAAACACACCGAACAACCTGTTAAGGTTAGTATTGTTCCTAGAGGAGAATCTGCATTAGGATATAGTCAACAAAAACCTTCAAATAAAAAATTAATGACAAAAGAAGAGATTTTATGTAGAATAAGCGTATTATTAGGAGGGAGATCAGCTGAAAAAATAATATATGGAAATGTTTCTACAGGAGCAAGTGACGATATTGAAAAAGTATCAACACTTATTACAAATTATACTAATTGTTGGGGAATGAATGATACAATTGGACCACTTAATCCAGATGTAATGGGTTCTATTGGAAAACAACTTACTAGTGATATAATGAATAGATGTAAAGATATAATTGAAGATATTGAAATACAAACTATAAAACTTTTAAAAAAATAGTATATTCTATCCCTATATTATTGATCTCTGCGTGTGCTACATATAAAACTCAATTTGCGAAAAGTAATATAGTTACTCCAAATGTATCTAAAAAAATAGCATATACTTTTTATCTGATTGGAGATGCCGGCAATGCTGACATAAATTCTTCTACAAAAGCATTAGAAAAACTACGAAAAGAAATGAACCGGACAGATAAAAATGCTACCTTATTATTTTTGGGTGACAATATATATCCTTCGGGGGTCCCGGAAAAAACATCAAAGGAATACACATTGGCAAAGCATCGAATTCAAACTCAAATTGATATCGCCAAAGACTTTAAGGGAAATACCTATTTTATTCCCGGAAATCATGACTGGTATCACGGATTAGATGGTTTGAAAAGACAAGAAAAATTGATTGAAAAAATAGTAGGTAAAAATACTTTTTTACCCGAGAATGGCTGCCCTCTGGAACGTGTAAAAATTGCCAAAGACATTGATTTGATTATTATTGACACACATTGGTATCTGACCAACTGGGACCATCACCCTAAAATGAATGATAATTGCGAGATTAAAACCAGGAAAAAATTCTTTGACGAACTGAAAGGGCTCATTAAAAAAGCAAGAGGAAAAACAACAATTATTGCCATGCACCACCCTATGTTCTCACAAGGTCCTCATGCCGGAAATTATTCTTTTAAGAGCCATATGAGTCCCATACCTGTACTGGGAACTTTAAAAAATATAGTAAGAAAAACGACAGGAGCTTCTAATGCTGATATACAAAACAAAAAATACCGGGAATTAAAAAAAAGAATTGTTGCCCTCTCTCAAAAAAATGAAAAAATCATTTTTGTTTCCGGACACGAACATAGTTTACAGTATATAGTCCGGGATAATATTCCGCAAATTATTAGCGGTTCGGG
>WLWE01002023.1_pt1 | contig 13732 bp, 4 predicted proteins | sample 6718301 | NCBI WGS metagenome assembly WLWE01 (sample SAMN12718691, study PRJNA515312) | sponge metagenome | isolation source: marine sponge | host: Mycale hentscheli | place: New Zealand: South Island, Marlborough, Capsize Point | collected 2003-05-01 | reverse complement strand
GTTGCCAACAGCACTCGGTTGGCACCACCCTCAACAAAGTTCTCCGTCGCTTGCTCATAAGCCAACTCAATACCTGCACTGCCATGTGTTGATCCACCAGATGAAAGTGAATCAATCGCTGCAAAAATAGTTTCCTTGTCGTCACCCGATGTCGGTGGAAGCTTCAGGCCAGCATTACCAGCATACGTGACCAGTGAAATGCGATCGTTTGCAGAAAGCTCTCGTACCAGCATCTTGAGACTCTGCTTCACAAGCGGCAGCTTGTTTGCAGCCGACATTGATCCTGACACATCGACCAGAAAAACAAGGTTGCCAGCAGGTCGTTCACCACGGTCAATGTCCTTCGCCTTCAGCCCAATGCGAACCACCAGGCGATCTGCATGCCATGGAGAGGCTGCTGCTTCAAGCGACACAGCAAATGGATCATCGCCTGTTGGAGCCGGATCGTCATATGAAAAGTAGTTTATGAGTTCTTCTATACGAACAGCGTTTTTCGGAGGTCGCCGACCACTATTCAAAAACCGCCTTACGTTTGCATAGCTTGCCGTATCAACATCGACAGAAAACGTTGAAAGAGGCTCCCGCATCGGATCACGAAGTGGGTTTTCTGTGATGGCGGCATAGGTTTCTCGGTTTGGTCGAACATGTCCCTCGGGAAGATCACGACCAAAATACAAATCTTCAGATTCGACCATTCGTTTTTGACTGGCAATCTTTTCTTTTCCACGAGAAAGAGAGCGTGATTCGGCGACTGCAATCGAGTTATTGAGAGCCATGGTTGGGCTTTCAGATAGCGTCGACGCTGGTGCACTCATTTCCATCTCGCCTTTCGTTGCCTGACTAGGTATCGGTGCCGCAGCAAGTGCATCCACGCTCGCCTGCATAGGTTCAGCTTGTTCATCCGTGTCGACCATTGCGCCACCGCCGACTTTCACTCCGTTTTGACGTGCCGCGGTGTCGCTGGCAATCATGTCACCAGCAAGCCCAGCAGAACGTTCGGCAGAGCGAGCTGCTTGAAAGCCATCGGTACGCTGTTTTGCTGCTGGCATCGTCTGCTGTTGCTGTTCCAGAGAACGAACACTTGGCTGTGCAGCACGTCGAGACCTCATTCGGCCTTCGGCTGGCAGCATGGCAATCTCATTCGACAGCTCTTCCGCTTGTTTAACCACCTTTTTCTCGATTGACTCTTGCTGAAGCGTGATTGCCTTTTGCTGAAGTATGTCTGGCTGCATAACAGCAATGACTGCAATCACTGCAGCAAGACTTGCCAACCCCGAAAGCCAGCCGACAATACGACGGCCTCTCTTCTTGCGCTGGGCTGCTGAGTCTGTGCTCGTAGCCGGTGCTACAGAGCCATTTTTGGCAATGGCAGCAAGCACCGCCTGCCGCACGTCCTTTCGTGCCGGGTCATCAGCAAGCGACGCAGTTTCTTCTGCAGCAGCTGATTGAAGAGCTTCTGCTACCTTTTTTGTGTCTGCTGCCAGCCGGTCAGCTTCAGTCTGGTGTTGGCCCGTGCGCAGTGCTTTCGCTTCAGCAGCATCCGCTGACCCAGGTTCAAGCTGCCCGAGTGCCTCAGCTGTGAGAAGCGCCTGCTGTTCTTCACTAAGTTGTGAGGCGCCAGCCTGTGGTTTGTTTGGTGTGTTTTCGTTGTGTTCATTGTGACTATTCATCATGACATCCTCGTCGTGTGTTCAGTGGAAGCATCGTGCAAAAGCTCACGAATCCGCGGATGCGTTCGGAGCGTGGTCAGTCCGCGATGCGTCAGCACCCGAACGTTTGCTTCACTTCGCCCGGTCACTTCAGCAATCTGTCGTGAAGACAGGCCGCTGCACCAAAGGTCGAGTGTTTCCCGCTGTGCAGGAGGAAGATGGTCAAGCAACTGACTGACAAGTTTCGTCAGATCATGTCGCTCGGCGAGTGTTGCCGGATTCTCTTCTCGAGTATCCAGCGGTGTGGGGATTGCTGCAGTGTCACCATCATCTTGAAGGAACGTCTGTTCACGTCCGGCCCGCCTGAGATGGTCGATTGCTTTATTACGACAGACCCGAAAGAGCCAGGGCGCAACGCGCCCTTGAAGATGTTCCTGCGACTGCTCACAGAGTTTGACAAACGCATGTTGTACAGCGTCATTTGCTAAGTCGAGGTCGTTGAGGAGCCGCCGAGCATATCTCAGCAACGGTAACTCATACGCCTCAACAGCCTCCAACACCCAATATGATGGGTCACCGGGTGATGGATCACCGCCTGTGGACATGATGACGTTCTCCGAGTTGAACAAAAGTGGTTCTGCCCGGATGACGACGAGGTCGGCCTGGTGTTACACAAAAATGTGTTACTTCTCGCTTGCTGCCGGGCTGGGAGTGGTTTTCCCCCCAATACTCTTTAGCAGACTGAACAGATCACTGTCCGTCGAGAGCACCAGCGTACTATCTCGGCCAAGCGTGGTTTTATAGGTATCCAGCGTCTTCACAAAGGTGTAGAAGTCGGATGCCATTGGGCTCGAGGTGTACGCGTTGGCGTATATTTCAGAGGCTTCTGCATCAGCACGACCTCGAATTTGTTCAACTTCACGATAGGCATCTGATTCAATCTGGGAAAGATCACGCTCTTTTTTACCACTGATTTTCGCAGCTTCACCAGCCCCCTCAGAGCGGAACCGCTCAGCAATCTGAAGCCTTTCAGACTTCATTCGATCATAGATCTTTTCAATAACACCCTGCTTATAATTGAGTCGTTTAATTTTGACATCCAGAAGCTCAATGCCCCAGATACCTACTTTGGGTGAAGCCGCTGCAAGAATTTGATCTTCCAGGCGATGGCGGCCAATACGAATGGGCGGCAGAACCCCGATCGTTCCACCAGACTCAGCAAGAATGGCATCCTGCTCAGGGGTTCGGTCCTTGTCTGAACGCACGACTTCAATCAGATCATGTCGTGCAATCACATTACGAGTTTCACTGCCAATAATGTCGTCAAGCCGTGAGAGTGCACTCCGTTCATCACGGAGACTTTGAAAATACCGCAATGGGTCGGCGATTCGCCAGCGCCCAAAGGTATCGACCACAACATAGAGTTTGTCACGTGTGGTCATTTCACTTGGCTGACCGTCCCACTCAAGAATTCGTTTGTCAAAGCTGTTGGCTGTTTGCACAAATGGAATCTTGAAGTGCAGTCCAGCACCAGAGGCCGAATCGACTGCATTGATCGGGCTCCCGACAGGCCTTCCAAACTGGGTAATGACCACCTGTTCGGTTTGGTCGACTGTGTACGCACAGCCAAATATGACGATGGCAAACAGCACGATGCCTGCCAGGCCAGCAGGTGAAAAAAGGAAGTCACCGGCACGACGGGCGAAAACTAGAACGGGGTGATTAATTGGCATGGGGCTCATCGTTTTGCCTCCGGTGAAAGTTGTTGGAGGTTCATCAGTGGCAGGAATTGCTGCACGTCTGCGTCAAGGATGACTTTGCTACCGAGTTGGGGGAGAATCTCGCTGATTGTTTCGAGATACAGCCGCTGACGGGTGACGTCGGGTGCTTTCTCGTACTGTTCAAGAAGGGCTGAAAACCGGGCGATATCGCCTTTTGCCTCGTTGACACGTTTGACGGCATAGCCTTCCGCACCCTGAATGGTGCGTTCCGCCTCACCACGGGCCCGGGGCACAACCTTGTTGTACTCACCATTGGCTTGATTGATCATCTCTTCCCGCTCCTGCTGGGCTCGGTTGACCTCATCAAATGAGGCCTGCACGTCAGACGGTGGATGCACATTTTTCAGTTGAACCTGCTGCACTCGAAGTCCCATTTCCAGGCTTTGAACAAGATCGGTCAGTTTCGTGATGGCAGCACTTTCAATACCTTGTCGACCGATGGTCAGCACTTCATCAACTGTGCGGTCACCAACGACTTCACGCATGACACTTTCAGCAAGGTCACGAAGTGTTGCGGCAGGTTCACGCAAATTAAACAGAAACTGTTCCGGATCGCTGATTTCATATTGCACAACCCACTCTACATGGGCCGCATTGAGATCACCCGTGACCATGTCAGCTTCACGATCTTGTTCACGCGAAACTTGATAGAGATCATTGGCCCCACCAGTTCCAAAACCGAATTCCATTTTCAACTGTCGCTTCACTGGCAAAATCGTGACTCGATCAATTCCAAAAGGAAGTTTGAAGCGCAGACCTGGATCAACCGTGCCGGTGTACTTTCCAAACCGCTGGATGACGCCAACGCTTTCTGTACCCACTGAGTAAACACTGCTGGAGAGAAGTGCGAGTCCGGCAATGACTATGGCTGCAAGTGGTACCAGTGATCGACTCCAGCGTGGGTCGATCTGAGGGATTTCAATGCGAAATTCTTGGGACATGGAACCTCAATTTCAGAGTTTTGAGTCATGATGACGATGCCGACAACGGACGGCCAGAAGGACGCATCATACTCTCTATAAGGAGTCTAGGTTCCCTGACCCGCAGAGTCACCCAAAACTGAAAGGTTTTTCAACATTGGTTCACAGAGGTTTGGGTTGAACCGATACAAACGACACAAAACTACCTGACAACCGCTTGAAAGCAGCTTTTTTAATCTGCGGAGGCCTGAGGCCCCGAAGTCGTTGCTGCAGGTTAGGACTGAGAAAACGTCATGCTTCAATGCGTTTCGCAAACCGAGCAGTGGCTTCAAACCGAAAACTCTCCGGGTGCAGGAGTTCTGCAAGCACTTCGAGTGAATCGACCAGTCGGGGTCCGGGTCTATTAAAGAGGTGGTGCCCATCAACAGCGAAGAGTCTTCCTTCGCGGGTCGCTCGAAGGTCTTTGAGGTGTGGCCAGACAGCCGGGGTTTTGGCCTCAGTGAGAACCCGTTCGAGTTCAAAACCACACGGTATAAGGATCACAACATCAGGGTCTGCCGCAGCGACATCAGCCCAATCAATCCAGTGGGATTTTCCGGCGTCAGCCCCTAGCGCATCAGTTGCCCCAGCCATCCGAATCATCTCAGGCACCCAATTGCCAGCGGACATGGGTGGATCAAGCCATTCGATCAGGGCAATATTTGGTTTCGTGTGACCACGTGAGAGTGCGTCGCACTGAGTCGTAATGTGCTCGCCGCGTTTTTTCAATTCAGAGATGAGATGGCTTGCCTGTTCTGATGCCCCAAGTGCTTCCCCAACGCGCACAATATCGGAAAACAGGTCGTCGAGTGATTCCGGTGAAAGAGTCAATACTTTTGGTGATTTTCCACCTTCAAGGCGAATGGAGTCCGCTACTGAAATGACCTGTGTGGCGTCCACTGCACACACGTCACATGCTGCTTGTGTGAGGATCAAATCAGGAGCAAGCTGGGCGAGAAGTGATTCATTTATCGAGAACAGTGGGCTTCCACCCGAGGATTTCACTTGCTGATCGATATCCGAACTTGATGCCATCGGATCAATGCGTGCCGCAGTCAACTCTGGAAGGCTTTTTACTTGCGGTGGCCAATCACATTCATGACTTCGCCCAACCAGACAATCAACTGTCGCGATTGATGTAACAAGTTCTGTTCCTGCGGGAAGCAAAGAGACTGTTTTTGGGAAAACAGATGGTTTTTGCAATGAACTTGGCGTCATGAAAATTTGAAACGTCGGGAGTGAGTGGTTGGTGTGATCAGACTGTGTTTTTTGGGACCAAAAAGCTGTAACGTTTTTTCCGTCCCAACGTTACCAAAAGTCTGTTGGCATTCAGCGAAAACGCATGAGAACGAGTTACTCACTTGGGAAAATACGGTCTCGAGGACAAAAATATGGTCAAAAAGACCTGTGTTGCCTGGCAAAAATAGCTAGATAGAGGGGTTTTTTTTGGTTGCGGGGTTCACACCGCTTTAATCTTTGGCAAAACCAATTTGTTGATGTTGGGGAAGGCAAGTGATAACGTCAATTTCAAGTTGTTTCTGCAAAGCACCCTAAATCGATCGATACTCTTGTTGAGTCTAGACCCTTGGGGGTGTTGTTCGAAATTCAATAATCGCATATTCAGCTTCGTTCAGGGTGGGATGTAGATTGAAAAAATGATGCGTTGCACACATTTTTGTTGTTGTTTCAGTAAAAAATCTGAAGGTTGAGTACTTATGAGGTTTCCCGATTGGTTCGGATCCGTGCATTTTCTCTTTTCTTCACGGTCTCGTGGATTGAAACAATCTCGAGCCAACAAGAGAGGTCGCCAACGTGATCAAAACGATTTTCAAAAAGTCGAAGGACTTGAGCCACGAAAAATGCTGGCTTTCGAATACGTAGCTTCGTACGTCGAAACTGAATCTCCATTTCATCAGGCGGGAGATGTGGCGACACCATCGCTTGATATTTCACCTCAGCAAGTTGTCCTGAGGTTCACTCCAGAAACACAAATCGATCCCCTATCAGTTGACGGGCAAATAGTAGTTCAAAGAAGTGGTCAGGCAAACGATCCATTTGGTACGGATGGGGCCTTCACAGATGTCCCAGTAACTCCTGGTGCAATTGTTGTCGATGATGCTCCAAACCAGAATCAGGTTATCATCCGCTTTGCAAACAGTCTGCCCGATGATACGTACCAGATTATAATCAATGGGCTCGCAACACTCCCGGATGCCACCACCGGTGCCGTTGAGCAATTTAATGATGGGGCATCGACAACGATTCCATTCCGTTTAAATTTGGGCCCTAACGTTGTGTCTGTTGTGCCACAACCGATAAGTCGTCCAAGCCTTGTTGGTGATCCAGAGGATTTCACGCTGCAACAAGATGCGAATAAGATTGTTGTGCACTTTGATGCCAGTGAGCCAATGAATGAGGACTCGGTTGAGACCCTAGCTCATTATCAGCTTATTGAAGTCGATGAGGTTACTGCCGCGGAAGTGAGTAGTGTGTTTCCTACAGCAGCAACGTACACATATACGCCCGCAACGGATACAGAGGTTGCAACAAGTAGTGTTACGTTGGATTTTCCAACATTAACAGAAGATACCAATGGCAACGGTGTGCTTGATCCCGGTGAGGATCTGAATGCTAACAATGCGATTGATACTAAAGATAAAACCTACCGGTTAGAAATAGGTGGCTCGGGTATACCCGTCGCGCCTACCGCTGTTACAGAAGCCATACCGGGGGCAGACTCAGGAACGTCTTTTGTAACGTCTCAAGGATTCGGTGCTGCCAACGCCCTTGAAGAGTTGCCCTCCGGGGGTGTCTTAATTAGTGGGGAAATTCGCACTAATCCTACTATTACATCAGTTGCCCCGATTGTTCCTGGTGAAAATCAAGAACTTGAATTTCCGGGCGCCCCAGGATCTGTCACGGAATCGGGTCACAGAAATATACCTGTGAATATGGGCACGGAATTGCATGGCTCAATCACAAGCACGGTGATTGCGCCGGCAACTAATACAAACGTACTCGTGTTAGATGACGTTGCAGGAATTGTCGCTGGCATGCGGGTTTATGGTTTGAATATTCCTGCAGATGCTGTTGTTGTGGGTGTGCCAGATGTCGAAGAGCAAACAGTTGTCATTAGCGAAGTTATTCCACCACCAGGTGTAGCGAGCGGTACAACGCTGCAATTCGGTAGACGGACTGGTCCAGCTATTGAAATTCCGACAAAGTTTTACAACTTCAAGAGTGTGTACGGAAGAAACCCACAGAATGGACTCCCTTTAACAAATCAGATTACTGAAGTACAAAGACAACGAACCCGAGAGATCTTTGAGATCTTTAGTAGGTATCTTGGTGTTCAGTTTGTGGAATCCGCAAAACTAGACACTCCGTTTGAAGATACATTCACAATAGCCACCGGTGATTTACGAGCATTTGATTCGACGCTTCCAACAACACCACAAGGTCTTGCGGGGAGTACGGATACAACCGGAGATGGCAACGTTGATTCAAATGTCGCCATAATGGATTCAACTGACAATTGGGGTCTCAGTGAGTACGGTGGTACCTGGTTCAAGACAGCCATGCAGCAGATCGGGGAGCTCCTTGGTCTGAAGCACTCATTCGACCTGCCCTCTATTATGGGCGGTGGGTTAAATGGTGAAAATGTTTTTCCGGGTGACTATGACATTCTTCATGCTCGGCAATTGTATCCAAATGCTGGGTCAGATATTGATATCTATAAGTTTACGCTTGCGGGCGATGGGGTCTTTACTGCCGAGACAATTGTTAATCGGCCCGGGACTGCTGTGACAAGTAAACTTGATACACTGCTCACACTGTATCGTGAAAATCCTCTCACCGAAGAGCGGGTAATAGCAGCGAGAAATGATGACTCGTTCAACAGCGACTCACGCATTGAAATTGATCTTGCTGCCAAAACAAGTGCCATCACACGCAAAGTTGGTAGTGATGCAACTAATACTAGTACCATCCAGCTAGAGGACGTTACGGGGCTTATTGAAGGCATGTACGTGTCTGGTTTGAACGTGCCGCCGGATTCGGTAATCGTCGGGACGCCAAACGCTGCGAACAACACAATCACGATCAGCCAACCTATCCCACTCGCTTCCACTGTAGCCGAAAACACTGTCCTTCAGTTTCGGGCTGACTACATCTACCACGTTGCTGTGACGGCAGCTGGCAATGACCAGTTTGACCCAGAAATTGCAGAAAGTGGGTCAGGCGGAAAGAGTGAAGGTACCTATCAGTTACAGCTGAAACATATCGACAAGGCCTCGGCACAAAATACTGTGACAGACATTACTGGAACCGCTCTTGATGGTGACCGGGACGGTGAAGCTGGTGGAGTCTTTTCCTTTTGGTTCCGAACAGCTGATTCGGGCAACACACTCTATGTTGATAAAATCGCAACTGCTCGATGGGCAACAGTCACTACAGATGCAACAGACACAACGTCACTTACCCTAGATGACGTTGCAGGGATTACCGATGGCATGCGAGTCTATGGCCTGAATATTCCTGAGGGTGCAGTGGTTGTTGGTGCCCCTGACACTGTCAACAACACAATCACGATAAGTAAAACCATACCGCCAACGGCAACGGTACTTATTGATGCGAGGCTGCGATTTGCAGAGGCTGAAGGCAATCAGTCTGGCACACTTCTTAATCCATTTACGACGATAAAAGCCGCAATTGAAAACGCAAATTCCAATTCGAATATCCGCATCATTCGTGTCGTTGGGAACCAAGGAAGTGAACTTGCCCCGGATCGTTTTAGCTCACTCGTGCCGGCAACTTCAGCTGACAACCCCCACCACTATTACATTGGGAAAAATGATCAAGGAGATGTCCTTGATGATGGGGAGACATTTATTGTTCCTGCTGGTGTGACCGTCATGATCGACGAAGGTGCGGCTTTCCGTATGAGGCGTTCCATTGTAGAAGTTGGAAGTTCCTCGCTTTTGACTGGGGATAGTCGAGCAGGTGCCAGTTTGCAGGTTCTCGGCGTACCAAATGGGGAAGTCCAGTTTAGTTCGACGGCACAGCAATACGACCCTGCTCGAATGTTTATAAAAGAGAACCGTTCGCGAGGGCATTGGGGTGGTCTTGTCTTTCGTGGAGATTCTGATTGGCAAGGGGACGTCCCTCGGGAGCGGCTGAGGCCGTTCTTGAACACAGTCAACGGTTCGATAATCAGCTACGGTGGAGGCGCAGCGGTTGTTGATTCGCAGACTCAGGCCTTTGCTTCCATTCAGGTTGAAGGCAGTCGGCCAAGCCTTGGATTTAATACCATCACGAAGGCTGCAGGTGCTGCTATTGCGGCAACACCAAATAGTTTTGAAGAAGGGAATGGCCGCATAGGACTTGATCTTCGAGGGAATAAACTCTTTGAGAATTCCGTCAATGGTGTGTTTCTGCTTATTGAGACGGCGTTTGGTTCGGGTACTGAAAAACTCGATATTTCAGCTCGCTTTAACGACACTGAAGTTGTCCACGTGCTCCAAGAGAATCTCTTTATTGCCGGCGGGCCTGGTGGCTTTGTCGCTGATTCTTTGGGCAATGAGAAAATTCGTTCAAGTGGCCGACTCCAGATCGATCCTGGTATTGTTGTGAAGTCCTATGGTGGTCGCATTGAACTTGAGCGTGGTCGATCTCAATTGATCGCCGAAGGCGAGGGCTTTGACAAGGTCGTCTTCACGAGTTTTGGAGATAATCGGTACGGAGCTGGAGGCACGTTCGATTCCAATGGAAACTTGCCCGATACCTACGCCGCTGGTGACTGGGGTGGCATTACTGGTAATGTTGGGTCGGACATCAGTATTGATAATGCGTATCTCGCGCATGCCGGTGGTCTTGTTGCTATCGAAGGTGGCTTTGACACGTTCAATGTGGTTGAAACGCACCAAGGTGACCTGCGATTAGCAAATAGTCGTATCGAATTTAATGCACATGGAAATGCGGTAGGCACACGGAACGCCCGTGGAACGAACGAAGCAGCAACAATCTTTGTTCGGGGATCACAGCCAATCATCATTGGTAATGATTTCCGTAATAATGCCGGGGCGACGATCTCGATCAATTCCAACGCATTAATAGATGAGGTGCAGGGCGATCTGGGCCGACAAAGTGGTGCAATCGATCGATTTGATGCGTTTGATCTCAATCAAGGACCATTGATCCGTCAAAATTCAATCTCGGATGTGGCTGCTGATGATTCCGACACACCAATAGGTAGTCAATTCAGCATAGATGTCACGTACGAGAGTGATGTCCCTGCCAACATGATTACTGCTTTTGACGCCGCGATTGCTCGTTGGGAAGAGGTGATCATTGGTGACCTCAGTGATCAAGTTGACGGCAATGGGAATCCTGTCGACGATCTGTCCATCAACGTTCAAACTGGCTTGTTGGGCGGAGGTGATGGTCCTGGTGGCCCTGCAGCGAATGCTGGGCCGAGGCTAAGAAGGTCTGCTAGTGATTCCAACCCGTACCTTGCCTACACGGGTGAAGTCGGGATCGACATGCAAGACAACCCCGAAGGGTATAACCCACTGTTTGCGACAGGCTTAGCTATTCATGAGATTGGTCATATCTTAGGTTTCACTGGTACTGTACTCAACGATTTTGGTTATCAGGATACAAGCCTGGACTATATCAATGGTGAAAATGCACTGAGAGAGTATCAGAAAATCGTGCCGGGAGCGCAAGTCATTCCGATGGACGATACCGGTGCCCATTGGGAAAAAGCTGAATTTGGTTATGAGGTCATGACGCCATCGATTGGTAATAACTACTCACTTAGTTTGGTGTCAGCTGGATTGCTTGATGATATTGGTTACGAAGTTGATTACTCGGCATTCGACGAATACACCCATTCGAATGGCACAACGCTAACTCCGCCACTGCCTGCACCCGTAAGCATAGCGATTGCCGGTCTTGATATCCGTGGTGAAGAAGTGACTGGTGAAAAGGTCTGGGACGATACAGATATCGTTCACGTTCTACAGAACACCATTACAGTCAATAACTTTCATACAGAAACAGGCTTGAAGTTACTTAGTGACAATCAGTCAAGTCTCGTTGTCAAGCTTGCTGGTAGCTCTAATGCAGGCATTGTTGCCTCAGGTGAAGCACTTGATATCCGCGACCGAATTGGTGGTTCGGTACAAATCGTTGGACAGCCTGGATATCCCGTGGTTCTGACATCGTTGGCAGACGATACCGTTGGTGCCAGCCTCGATGTTAATGGTTTCCCTGTCTTCGACACCAACGCAGATGGTACGGCGACAACGCCTTCGGCAGGAGGGTGGAAAGGCCTAGAGTTTGAACCACTTTCCAACGACCGAAATGTTGGTGTGTTTGTTGAGTCAGAGCCCTCCTACACCGCAGGTCTTGATGAGAATAGCGACACACCAGTTGCTGAATTCGTTGGCGTTATTGCACCAAATAATCCTCAGACCAATCTTGTAGGCGTGACCAACACGTTTGAATCGACTCAGGAAAAGAATGGCGATGATGTTCGGCGGCTTGGTTTTGAAGTACACGGTACTATTGCCGCTGATGATCCTACAGACGTCGATGTCTATTCGTTCTATGGATATGGTGGATCTGAGGTCTGGTTTGATATCGATAAGACCACAACGGCCCTTGATACACAGCTCGAGGTGCTTGATGCCAGTGGGAATGTGCTAGCACGGTCGTTTGATTCAATAAATGACATCGGTGTTGTCCGAGCTGACTCATCAGCAGTTGTGACAGAAAATGCTGGTGGTGCGGCAATCGTCACAGGTTCTGAACAAGCAGCAACAGGTGTTGTTGGTGTTGCGGATGGTGTGGCTGCAGGCGTTGCTGGTGCCGAGGCAGTAGCGACAGGTGTTGTTGGTGTTGCAGATGGTGTGGCTGCGGGCGTTGCCGGTGCCGAGGAAGTAGCGACAGGTGTTGTTGGTGTTGCAGATGGTGTGGCCGCAGTGGTGAATGGATTTGAGGCCAGTGTAATAGGTGTGTGGGCTACACCAGATGCGGCGCAGACGGATGTAGCTACGCTCACAATCGATACAGATGCCTATGACGGACAACTTGTTGGAGCTACTGTCCTTAAAAATGGTGTGCCTGAAGGGCTCGTTGTAGCGGCAGAAGGAATTGATGGTGATGAAGTAAGCCTCTCGGGAAACATCACTGTAGTTGCAGGCGATATCATCAGTTTCATTTTTGTTAATGCCAATGCTGTTACAACTGATCGCGTTGTTCTGGACGATGCAAGTGGTGTTGTCAATAATGTCAAGGTTGTTGGTACGGGTATAACAGGTCTGACTCGAGTCAGTGACTCTGACCTGCCTAGTGATACTGTGGAGTTGTCGGAACAAATCAGTGTTTCGAATGCGAGTAATTTTAGGTTTGGTTTCAACTCTGACACCATCGCGGTCGATACAGGTGACCTTGATTGGGGAATTGGAGAGCTTGTTGGTGCAGCCATTACCCAAAATGGCGTTCCTACACCTTGGACTGTTAGTTCAATAGCGACAGGTGACTTGATTCTTGACGCACCAGGCAATCTAGATGTTGCTGACGGGGACGTGCTTGGCTTTGCCTTCGTCGGTGCTCCGGTCACAACAAATCACATTCGTGTTGATGATGCGGACTTGGCAACTGTCGGTGCAGCAGTTTTCATCGATGGTTCGGATACGACTTTTGAGGTCGTAAGTATCAACACTGATGCAAATACAGTTCTTCTGAGCGGTGATATTACAATCGCAGATGGTGATTTCGTTGAGTTCAAATTTGCTGGTGCGAAGACAACGACTCGCATAACGGTTGGTGATGCAACCGGTATCGATCTCACAGGCGACGTCCTAGTAAACCTCATAAACGGTGGCGCAGGTATCCCGGCTGATACACGTGTTGCCGCTGGTGGCCTGAGCTTGTTTACACCTGGTGTCCCAACAGACGGTGCAGTCATCGAACTGGATGCTGCAATTACTATTACATCTACACTCGCCGACACCATTGGCTTCGGGTTCAACTCGAACACTGTCACGCTTGATACAGACGACCTTGATGGTGACGTTGCCGGTGCAGCAATCACCCGAAATGGTGTTGTTGTGAATGGCGTGACAGTAACCAGCATTGCGGGTGATAGCCTTACGGCCAGCGGCACCATTGATGTTGCCGACGGGGACGTGCTTGGCTTTGCCTTCGTCAGTGCTCCGGTCACAACAAATCACATTCGTGTTGATGATGCGGACTTGGCAACTGTCGGTGCAGCAGTTTTCATCGATGGTTCGGATACGACTTTTGAGGTCGTAAGTATCAACACTGATGCAAATAC
>WLWE01002016.1_pt1 | contig 13778 bp, 6 predicted proteins | sample 6718301 | NCBI WGS metagenome assembly WLWE01 (sample SAMN12718691, study PRJNA515312) | sponge metagenome | isolation source: marine sponge | host: Mycale hentscheli | place: New Zealand: South Island, Marlborough, Capsize Point | collected 2003-05-01 | reverse complement strand
TAATTGATATGCTAAAACGTCACGAAGGTGAGGTTAAGACTAATGGACGACATGTAATCTACAAATGCCCTGCTGGTTTTTATACCCTCGGTATAGGACGCAATGTCGATATGAACGACGGGGTAGGTTTGTCCGATGATGAGGTACAGTACCTACTTGAGAATGATATAGAACGTGTCATCAAAGAGTTAAGCTCAGAATACCCTTGGTTTAACGGCCTTGATGATGTACGTAAAGATGCTATTATTGACATCGGATTCAACCTCGGAGCCACGAAGTTACGTGGGTTTCGACGCGCCTTGGCCGCTATGGAAGCAGGGAAGTACAGTTCTGCTAGTGATGAATTTTTAGATTCCAAGTGGGCTAGACAGGTCGGGAGCAGAGCAGTAGAGCTTACCGAAATGATTAGAACAGGTGAGTATCTATAACGAGGTTAGTCCATGCCACTACAACAACTACAGTTAAAGCCGGGAGTTGACCGCGAAAATACACGGTATGCGGCTGAAGGCAGTTGGTACGAGACAGATAAGGTGCGGTTCAGACGGGGTATGCCTCAGAAGATTGGGGGTTGGGCGCGTATATCTGCTGCTACTTTTCTTGGTGTATGCCGGTCTATGCTTAACTGGGTTACTCTCCAGAGACAAAACCTTGTAGCCGTAGGCACTAACCTCAAGTACTACATCGAGCGTGGTGGAGCTTACTTTGACATTACCCCTATTAGAGCCACAGCAACGCTGACAAACCCGTTTACCACAACGCTGAACTCTACTACTGTTCTTGTTGCTGACGTTGCACACGGTGCGCTTCAGAATGACTTTGTTACGTTTAGTGGTGCTTCAGCAGTGGGTGGTCTGACTCTGAATGGTGAGTTCCAGATTAGCTTTATAGACGAGGACTCCTACAACATCACTGCCGCAAGCCAAGCGTCGTCTGCTGCTACGGGTGGAGGTACAGTCACAGCGGCTTACCAGATAAACACAGGTAACGAAATTGCTGTCCCATTCAGAGGTTGGAGTGCGGGTACTTGGGGGTCAGGCACTTGGGGAAGCAGTGGTGCTACAGATGCTCCTATGCGGATATGGAGTCAGTCTAACTTTGGTGAGGACTTGTTCTTTGGCTACAGGGGTGGACCTATATTCTATTGGGATGCGAGTAATGATCTAACAACTCGTGCAGTGTACGTATCTTCTCTCGGTGGTGCATCCAACGTGCCTACTATAGTTAACAAGACCTTTGTATCAGACATCTTCCGTTTTGCCTTTTGTTTCGGTTCAAACGCACTGGGCAGTGCCACTCTTGATCCTATGTTGATTCGCTGGTCTGACCAAGAGGATGTGACTAACTGGACTCCTGCGGCGACTAATCAAGCCGGTAGCTTACGTCTGTCTAGGGGCAGTGAAATCATTACAACCCTACAAGCACGACAAGAGGTTCTTATTTGGACCGACACTGCGCTGTACGGTATGCAGTACTTAGGCGCACCAGAGGTGTGGGGTGCTCAGTTACTAGGCGATAACATAACAGTAGCCGGTCCTAATGCAGCAGCTTATTCAGGTAACATTGCGTACTGGATGGGTACTGACAAGTTCTATATGTACGATGGTACGGTTAAGACCCTACCGTGTAGTGTACGAAGCTATGTGTTTAATGACTTTAACTTCACTCAGTATGCACAAGTCGTAGCGGGTACTAACGAGCGGTTCGACGAGATATGGTGGTTCTATTGTTCTGCCGGGGTTACACAGAATGATCGCTATGTGGTGTACAACTACCTCCAAGACATTTGGTATTACGGCACACTAGCACGTAGTGCTTGGATAGACTCTGATCTTCGTGAAAACCCGCTAGCTGCTACTTATAGTAACAACCTCGTCAACCAAGAAGTCGGTATGGATGACAATGAAACGGGTGTACCTTCCGCTATTACAGCTACGCTCTTATCCTCTGAGTTTGACTTGGATAACGGTGACAGGTTTATGTTTATCAACCGTATGTTGCCTGACGTAACGTTTGAGGGGTCTACAGTAGATAGCCCTGCGGCAGTAATGACTTTGTTACCTATGGAGAACTCTGGTTCTGGTTACTATAGCCCTACGTCTGAGGGTGGTGTGGACAACGCTACGGTAACTCGTTCTGCTACTGTACCTATTGAGAAGTTTACAGGACAAGTATTTGTGCGTGTACGGGGTAGACAGATGGCGTTTAAGCTTGAGTCTACTGAGCTAGGTGTAGCATGGAAGTTAGGTATACCACGGTTGGAGATGCGTCCTGATGGCAGGAGAGGCTAGTGGCAGAGCGGCTCGTACAGAAAGTTCAAGTCCCTGCGCTACCGATACCTAAAGCTGGGCCGTTAAAAGAGTATCTTGATGCCCTAAACAACATCTTGCGTCTCTTCTTTAACTTGATAGCAAACGCAGTTAACAATGTATTTGGAGAACAGGGAGGTCGGTTTGTAGAGTCTCCTAATGCAAAGTTCTTTTCTACTACAGATCAAAACGCCAGTGTTATAAATACAGCATATGCGTTACAGTTTGAGAATACATATTTAGGTGAAGCCATAAGTATAGCGGGGACACCAAAGACAAGAATTACACCACTCTACTCAGGGGTCTATAACTTTGAACTCTCAGTAGAATTGACTAGCGGCAATGCTAACTCAAAAGAGCTGTCGTTCTGGGTACGTAGAAGTGGGGTAGACATAGCAAATACTGCTAGAATGCACGTCGTAGCAGGGTCAGGTGGAGTAGATGATTTTGAGTACAGTTTTACCCTAGACTTAACAGCAGGACAATATGTAGAACTTATGTGGGCAACAGACGATACAGGTATAACTATTGATTATCAGGCGGCTGCAAGTCCCCGCCCTGCCGTGCCGTCTACCCTAGTAACCGTAGTTTTTGTATCAGCGTTGCCAGAAACGCTACCAACACCGTAGGTTTAGTATGAGTGAGAGTTATTACACAATTGGAGACCCAACCAGTGGTGGAGCTGTTAATGCGGCGGGTTTAACTTCTTTGCAAGGTATAAACCCTGCTCAAATTGCAGCAAAACAAGCAGCAGAAGAAGCAGCAAAAACCGGGGCTGCTAAATTTGGCCTAGGGACTTTAATGCAAGGTCTTGGCCCAGCTTACGCCTTTTATTCAGCTCTTGATGCTTTAGGTTTTTTTGATAAGGGTATGGAAGCTACCCCCATGACCCCTGAAGAAGCAGAAATATTTAACGCCTCTCAACAAGTAGATATGGCTTTAGACTTAGCACAAAAAGCTTCAACTGGTAATTTTGACTATGAAGGGCAAGCAGAAGGTGTTGAAGCTACGGTGTTAGAAGCTCTAAACACGGTTAATGCCCTTCCAGATTCGGGATTAGAATTTTTTGGCGATGATAAAGATGTTCTTTCAAGTAAGCTAAATAATAGTTTAGATATAGTAGATTACCTAGCAGATATAGGAGCGCAACAAGAAGCAGCAACAGTTAATGATTCTCAAAGCATACTAGATGCGGGGATAGATGTAGCTCAACAAGGAATAGAAACAGTCCAAGGCGGCATAAATACTGTAGGCAGAAAAGTTGGTGAAGGTATAGACAAAGTATTTGAAATATTAAATTTACCTAACCCTACTAAAGTAATCGGCGCTCCCATACAAAAAAGCGGTACAGTAGTATGGGGGCAAAGCGGTGGTAGCCCAGTAATAGGTACAGGTACAACTGGTGCGGGTACACAAACAGGAGTGACGACCGGAAACGCTGGGCTAGACGCTATATTAAACAGGGTTACTGGAGTTCTTACAGGTAAAGTTGCAGCAGACGAAATAATAAACCAAGATATAATTAAAGAAATTTTAGTAGGACAAGCTTCTGAAGAGCTAGGTGTAAGTGTTGATGCAGTAGAAGATGGGATAGAAGGATTAAATAAAGTAAAAGATGCAGTAGTTCCCCCCACTGCTTACGGTGTTGACCTTGGAAAAGAACCAAAGATTGGATCGAGTGAAGTAGAACAATTAGATGTTACCGGAGATATGGGTGCTCTTGATACAGTTGTTAGGGGTACACCTTCGCTAGAATCTTTATCACTCATCGAAACTACAACACCTAAAGTACAGACAGTTGGGGATTTAACACCTGCTGCTATACCACGTACTAATGTAGGTACAGATGAAGCTACGCCAGAACCTAAAACGCCCGCTGTGGCTTCTGAATCATCTGATGGTGGCGGAGGTGGCGGAGGTGGTGGTTTTGGTACATCTTCTGCTGGGCAGCGCATAGTACAAACAAGCCCAGGCGAGCTAGTAGATATAGACTATTTATACAATATTGCAGGGCCAAGCATTTTTGCACCTGACATTAGCAATGACGAGGATATTATGCCGTACATATATAACAAAGGTGGACCTGTGCAGAAGTTTACTAATGGTGGTGGTCCTATAGACTATTTAGGTGGTGCGTTAAATCAAGATTTAGGACTTACAAATAATCAAAACAGCAAAAGTTTTGGCAGTAAGGTTATGGATTTTCTAGGGGACGATAAGAATCAAAACTTAATTGGTCTTATTGGAGGTGGATTAGGTGGATTGTTAGGTATGAGTGGAGACACTCAGTCCCAAGGAAGTTTAGGCTATCAGGGCGGTATTCCTGACTATAAGGCAACACGAGAGCTAGTACCCAATGCTTTTGATAACACTGGTAGACGACCCGGTGGTGCAGGAAGACGATACTTTACAGATGTTCAGTACACACCCACTAGCACTACAGAGGGTGGACTTCCTGCCATCATAGGTGCAGAGCAGATAGCGGCTCAAAATGCTGCATATACAGAAGCTTTGGCAGCTCAAGAAGCAGAAAATATAGCCTTAGCTAATTCTTTCTTAGGTGCAATCCCAACGGACACTAGCACTGCTGCTACACCTGCTACACCTGCTACACCTGCTACACCTGCTACACCTGTTATACCTACTACACCTACTACACCTACTACTGATTCTGTTATTGATTTTGTTGATGAGCCTAGTGATGAGAGTCCAATGGGACCAGTTAACCCTTTCCCTAGTTATGAAGCGCAGTTGCGTTCAGGAGAAAAGACTCCGAAGCAATTAGCTACTGATTTAGGTATAGAAGAAGAAGACCTTATTACTCGTCTTATAAATGCAGGTAACACAAATGTTAACGAAGTTCTTGAGTATTACAGTACGCTGTATCCAGAGCTATATGGCAACACCACTGTAGCTGATGTTAATAGATACTTATACCCTGACCAATATGCTCAAGGTGGAGATATAAATCAGTACTACTTAGGTGGTTCTACGGATGGTATGGCAGATGATATTCCTGCTATGATAGGTAACTCCCAACCCGCTGCTTTAAGTGATGGTGAGTTTGTTATACCCGCAGATGTGGTAAGCCACTTGGGTAATGGTAACTCCGATGCAGGAGCGCAAAACCTATACAGTATGATGGACAGAGTGCGTAAAGATCGCACTGGTAATCCTAATCAGGGTAAGCAAATAGACCCTAATCAATATTTAGCGTAAGGAAACAACTATGGCAACTCCAACTATACTAGGACAAAGTAGTTCGTTATCGCCTTTTGCTGGGCCTTACGTTAGCGAGATGCTGGGTAAAGGTGCTGCGTTAGCAGATATGCCCTATCAAGCCTATCAAGGACCACTTACTGCTGGACAATCGCAACTACAGAATCAAGCTTTTACAGGACTTGCTAATTTAGCTGTCCCACAAGCAAGTATGGCAGGGTCTTTTACAGGTGCAGGGTATACCCCACCTACCGCCGAGCAAGCCGCAATGGGGCAAACAGGGACTTATGCTCCCGCTACAGATAGCGTACTTCAACAATACATGACTCCTTACTTACAAGGCGCACTTGAACCGCAGTATGCAGCCGCAAGAAGACAAGCTGATATAGCCCAGCAAAATCTACAAAGTCAGTACGGTAAGGCAGGAGCCTATGGTGGGTCACGTCAAGGAGTTGCTGAGGCCGAACTACAGCGTGGCTTGTTAGATAGAATGGCAGGAATTACAGGCGCAGGTTATCAAGACGCTTTTCAACAAGCACAGAATCAATTTAACACTGAACAAAATTATGGATTGCAAGCTTTAGCCGCTCAACGAGCAGGTGGTGCAGAACAACGTGCTATTGAAAGCCAAGGAGTTATGGCAGATATAGCTCAGTTTGAAACCGAAAGAGACTATCCGTTTAAGCAAGTACAGTATCAGCAGTCGTTACTACAAGGCTTGCCGATTAGTACTGAAACTAGACAGTATGCGGAGCCTAGCGCGTTAGGACAATTTGCAGGTGGTGCATCTGGTATTATAGGCTTACTCCAAAGTATAGGTCTGGTACCCACTCAGGGGAATACATAATGGCTGGCATATTTGAAGAAGTACAAATGCGAGAAGATGCTTACGCAAACAACCCACAAGCGTTACAACAACGCTACGCGCAAAGCCAACAACTAGTAGACTTACTTGCTCTCCAAAAAGTAAATAACGAACAACAAGCAGCGGCTAGAAACATACAAGCTCAAATGGAAACTAATCCTAGTACAGTTAAAGATCAACTAGGACTACAAGCGTTGTCCGGTGCTAGGTCAGAAATAGTGTCCGAACTTGCGCCTGGGATTAGGCAAAGAGGGCAACAAATGCAACAAATGGCAGCTCGTCAATCAATGGGTATGCCTAGTATGAATGCTTCTAACATGCAACGTATGGCTGATGGCGGAATTGTTGGGTATGCAGAACCTAGTTTATTACAAAAAGCCAAACAGGGATTAGGTCAAAGCATGATGGACATGGGGTCTAACATGCAGGAAAGCGACCAAATAATAAGAAACTCGATGCCGTTCATCACACAAATGCTTGGTAAAGGTCCAGCACTTACTGAACAAGAACGTGCAGAACTTAAAGCAACAGTAGAACAAGATCCCGGCCTTATCGGTATATTTGGAAAACAGTTGGAAAATCTTGGCATATACGTGAAAGACATGGCAGGTGGCGGTATTGTGTCTCTTAAAGAAGGTGGATTCCCTGATTTAAGCGGTGACGGTAAAATTACTCGTAAAGACATCTTAATGGGTCGAGGTGTAGTCAATAAACAACAAGGTGGGATTGTCAGTTTTGCACAAGGCGATCCAGTTGTTGACCCTGAAAATAGATTACTAGACCTTAGTGAACTTGTAGGGGTAACAGAAGAAGATCCAATTTCTGTTCCTGAAGCAGAGGGTCGTTTAGGAGATGAGCTGGGGGCTGCTATAGAAGCTGGAGCTTCTAGCGTACTAGACTATGTAAAAGAAAACCCTGTTGACGCAGCTTCGCTAGGATTAATGTTTATTCCCGGTGTTGGTCTAGCAGGAAGAGGGCTTGCTGCACTTTCAAGAATACCGGCTGTAAGAAACGCAGCTATAGGTGCGGGTCGCCTTGCTCAAAAGGCAGTTACTAAACCTAGAATGTCAGGTTACGGCAGTGCGGTTAGAGGGCCAAAAGGAAAGTTTATGTCTGCTAAGGATGCTAAAGCAGCGGGCTTACGACTTAACCGTCAGTTTGACCCCCTTCGTACAATGGGTGTAGCAGGGGTAGGTTTAAATTTAGGTAATAGGTTACTTGGCGGTGATGATACTGAAATAGAAGAAGTACAAGATACACTGGCTGGGGCAAATACAGTAGAAGAAATTATAAGAAAAACTCCACCTCCTCCTAAAAAATCTGGTCTGGCTGGGGCAAATATAGACTTTGATATGCTTCGTCAGCAAGGTGCAGCGGCAGCGGGCGGTACTACTACAGGGCAGTCTTTGGCACTAGCCGGTGCAGCCACAGGAGCAGAACAAGCTAGACGTGAGCAAGTGGCTGAAAAGAGACGTTCAGATCAAGAGCGCAATGCAATATATGCAGAGCAAGTAGCAGCAACACTTGCTGCGGGCGATCAACGACGACAATCAGAGCTTATCAAGGCTTTTACTACGTATATGGAGATTGGCAATGCGGCGCAGCAACAACTAGATGCTGCTAGTTTAGCAACGTTAGATGGTTTAAATTACGATGACCTCCCTGAGAGTACGCAAAACCAATACGTACGACAAGCGGCTTTAAATTTTGTACAGCAAGCAGCGGGTTTAGGTAATGTAGCAGGTGGATTACCCCAAGGTGTAACTGTAACTCGGCGGGATTAATAACGTATGCCTATATTTACGGTGCAACTTCAAGATGGAGCTAAGTATGATGTTGAAGCTCCAGAAGGTACAACTGATGCTCAAGCGTACCAATACGCTGTTAGTCAAGCAGCTCCTCCACTTCCGTCTGATATACCATCCCCCAAACTAGGTTTAGTAGACACGTTTACTGGCGGTGCATCTCGTGGATTATCTCGTTTAGGTTCTACGATTACTGATGTTATTCCTGCTATAGCAGCAAGTGCCGTGGGTGCAGATGAGTACGCTCAAGAACAACTAGCAGAAGCAGAAGAAAAACAAAGAGTAAGTCAGATATATAATCCTACTCAGTTTGAAAGTTTTAAAGATGTAGAGGGTGTAGGCGACTTTACTCGGTTTGTAGGTGAGACTATCGGTGAGCAGGTGGGTAACCTTGGGCTTACTATAGGCACTGCTTTAACAGGTGGAGCACTCGCACCCGTAGCGGGCGCAGCTAGGGCAACGGGTCAACTAGCCGGTGCAGCTTTCGGTTCATACGCACTTAACGCACCTGAAGTCTTTGAAAACGTCTATCGTGAGACAGGTGAAACCGCGCCTGGTACGGCTCTTTTGTTTGGTGCAGCGGCAGCTAGCCTAGATTCAATACTACCGTTAGCTCTAGCTAAAAATATATCTGGCCCTATGAAGGCAGGAATAGCTACTAAGTTACTTGAGAAATCAGGTATGTCTCAGGGTGTGCTGCGTTCGGGTACTGCGGGACTGTTCTCTGGGCTCGGTCTTGAGGGTATAACTGAAGGCGCACAAGAAGGGATTAGCATAGCTGCTGAAAGATTTATTGATGACAACCCTGATGTCTTTGGTAGTAAAGAGTTTGACCGGATCATGGAAGCTAGCGTTCGTGGTGCTGTAGCAGGTGGAGGGTTTGGCACAGTTGGCGGAGGTATAGAAGGTGTTAGAGAAGGCGCACAACGTTCTCAACGATTACAAGACTTAACTGAAGCCAGAAAAGTAAGAGATGAAATTACTAAAAAAGCTAAAGAAGATGCCGCGTTTGCGTCAGACTTACAAGATACGCAAGCTCAAGACCCACAAGGCGATCTATTTGGTGCGCCTGTCGCATCTACTATATTACCTACGGAAGAAACAGAAGCATCTATTGCTAACTTTACTAACCCTCAAATAAAACAAGAGGCTCAACGTAGAGCTAGAGAAAACAAAAGCAAAGTATCAGTAGAGGAAAAGAAATTAAAAGCTGAAAGAGCTGAAGCAAATAAACTAATAAAAGACCAAAAAGCAGCAGATAAAAAATTAGCAGCAGCGCAGACAGATATGTTTACTGCTGAGGGTGCGCCAACTCCAGCGGTAGAAAAGAAATATCAAGCTGCTGTAAAAGCTCAAGAAAAAGTTGATACGCAACGGCGTAAGCAGTTGTTAAGTGCGGAGCAATTAGATTTAAACTTACCCGCTGGCACACCGTCAACAACTGTAAGTGAAGAGGCAGTAACAGCAGGGCAAGGAGATATATTTGGTGGTATGCCAGAAGTTACAGAACCCCCTGCTCCGGTAAGTTCTACAGTCATTCCTACGGACAAGATAGGATTAAAAGCGTGGGGCAAAGAAAACTTTGGAATTGGACCTACTGCAGCGATATTACGTGAAGGTGGTCCTTTAGCTGGCAAAGACTTAAGTGATCCTGTCCAAGCCGCAGAAGTAAAAGCCGTTCTTGACACAGTTAAAAATAATACCAAAAGCGCCACTGTACCTGTAAAGATAGATGAGTTTCTTGCTCGTCCAGAGTTCCAAGTTGAAACTATAGAAACAACAGATCAAACAACAGAAACAACAGAAACAACAGAAGCCCAATCTGTAGCCCAACCTGTAGCCCAACCTGTAGCCCAACCTGTAGCCCAACCTGTAGCCCAACCTGTAGCCCAACCTGTAGCCCAACCTGTAGCCCAACCTGTAGCCCAACCTGTAGCCCAACCTGTAGCTACAGCACCTATGTCAGCAGCTAGTATACGAGCAGCCGTGCCTACAGAAAGGACTGATCCTAATCAAACTTTAGTAGCAGAAGAAACTACTACGGATGTAACTGAAGATGTAACTGAAGATGTAGTTGAGGAAGGAGCTGATACCTCTGTAGATGTGAGCGAAGCCTTTGCTTCTTCGGCGTTACGGGGTGCACCAGAAACGAAAGCTAGAAAAACAAAAGCGCAAAGAGACCTTGAACGAGAAGAGCTTAGACAATTAGCTATAGAAGACAACATATTTCAAAATAAGCCTACGTACACAGGTAAAGCACTCAACAGAGAGCAACGGCGCATAGCGGAACGTGGCAACTTTAAGCAACTGCTTAACAGGCTAATCCCGTCTCAGGCTCCTGAAATACAACGAGTACTGCGTAAAATAAGCTCACAAGGTCTAGCTACTAAGTTAGTTGTAGGTGCTACGCCAGAAAACTCAAGCGGGTACTACGATCCCAATACAGACACTATAGTAATTAACCCCGAAACAGGACTTACAGAACATACGTTCTTGCATGAAACAGCCCATGCTTCTTTGTCTCAAGCTCTTAACAACCCAGACCTACAGATAACTAAAGACTTTTTTAAGTTTTACTCTGATATAAAAGATCAGATGGGCGATATTTATGGTGGTCAAGACTTACAAGAGTTTACCGCAGAGTTAGTAGGTAATCCTGAGTTTCAAGCATTGCTTAAGGATACTAAAGCACCCAATGCTCCAGCTAATAAAAACTTGTGGAATACCATCATGGAAGCCATTGCGCGTTTCTTTGGTTTCCGTCCACAACAGAGTGCGTACACCAAGGGCTTAGACTTTGTAGATAAAATACTAGACGTATCTCAGGGTGTTGATCCTACATTGTCGGATCGCCTGTTCTTGGGTACACCTAAGATGGGTGTAGGAGCTATACGTACAGCACTAAATACTGGTGGGGAACTTGCAGGTAAAAAGAAAGAAGCCCTATTAGACGGTCTTTCACGTATGGGAGACACTCAAGGTGGTGGCACTTTTGTATCTCAAGCTATGCGGGCGCTTAGGCTACAAGATTTCGTAAAACTATTTGGAGAAAAGTTCCCACAAATAAAAGCTTTGCAAGATGCCATACTGCAACGTCAAGGCACTATTGAACGAGGTATACAAACAGCCCAAAATAAGCACAGGGAATTTGTTAAACTAGCAAAAGAGTTACCCGCTCAAGTAGAAGCTTTATCTAAAATAGCTCACGACGCTAGACGTGCTGCTGTAGACCTTGTAAATGTGGACAAAGAATTCAAAGTTACCGATGCAAACAGAGCTACATATGAAGCGTTACGTAACCGTCTAAACAGATTAGATCCACGCGTACAAGCAATGTACAAAGAAATGCGTACTGATTACAGACAGATGTACGATAGATTCCGTAAGTACGTAGAAAGCCAAGCAGAAAATAATTCTCAACTTGCTGCTATTAGAGATGAGTTTACTGCAAAAACTTCGGCTATTGGATACGTCCCTTTCTTACGTTTTGGTGATTACTTTCTTGAGTTTAATTATAACGGTGAACGTTATGTAGAAGCTTTTGTGTCCCCGCGTAAAAGAGATCAGTACATACAAGAAAACGCAGATAAAATAGGTAGCGATCCTATACTGTTTAACACTACAGACAAAGCGGCATACAACGGTGATTCATTCCCCGAAGGTAGTTTTGCTAGGCGGTTAATGGAAGTACTCCCTGCCGAACAACGTAGTGAAGTATATCAAGTAATGTTAACGCTATACCCCGCTAATTCTTTTATGCAGCGCACAATGAAAGCAGATTTAGTGAAAGGTGAATCCCCAGATATAGTTCGTGGGTACGGTGACACTATGCTGAAATGGGTGCGTAAACAAGCCAGCTTAGAATACTTACCTAAGATACAGGATAACTTGCGTCAGATAGCACTAACCAAAGGTATAGGGACTGATGCCGCAGTGCGTGATGAGATTGGTAGGAGGGCGGAGTTTATACAAAGTCCGAATTATGGTTCAGGGATTGCCTTTGCAGCTACGTCAGCTTATAACCTTTTTCTACTAGGTAACGTGTCCTCTGCTGTAGTTAACTTAAGTTCTGTACCTTTACTCACAGTGCCATTACTAGCGGGTCAATACGGTATAGGTAAAGCCAATAGTGCTGTGCTTAACGCTATGAAGTTAGCGACAGGTAGAAAAGCAAGCGAAGAGTACTGGGGTAAAGACCCTAAGTATGTAAAGTTGTACGAAGGCTTAATGGATAAAGCTCAACTAGAGCATACTCAGCAAAGAGAAATCTTAGAAGGTTCTCGTCAAAGAACAGAAGATTACGACTCTTTCGGTGCTAAGGTTATGAGTCTTGGTAGTTTACCTTTTACGTATGCAGAAACTTACAGTAGAGCTACTACAGCAATAGCAACTTATGATTTAGCTAAGGCAGCGGGTAAATCAGATACTCAGGCAATAGATGAAGCCGTAAGCACCGTTATAGATGTACATACTTCAGGCATGGCAGCGGAAGGACCGCAACTAATGCAGAACGCATTTGGTGGTTTAGGGCGTGTTATGTTTACGTTTAAATCGTTTATCTGGAACAGCGCATTTGTTATTGCTAGAGGTATGCGAGAATCTTTAAAGAACCAAGACCCAGAAATACAGCGGATAGCTCGAAGACAAACTTTAGGTATTTTTGCTATGAGTAGTGCTATAGCAGGAGTAAATGGGTTACCTTTTTTCGGGGCGGCTGCTACCTTTGCAAATATGGTCCAAGCGATATTTGGAGATGATGACGAACCGTTTAATGCTAAAGATGATTTGCGTTTGTTTATAGGGGATCTTGCTTACAAAGGCCCACTTAATAAAGCCATGAACCTAGAAATATCTAATCGCGTTGGATTAGCAAACGGGCTAGTGTTTAGAGAAGATCCGTACAGCCTAGAACAAAATGGGCTTGTTTTAACTGCTATTTCCCAAGCAATGGGACCAATGGGTAGTTACTTACTTGGCGCAGAGAATGCTTTACTTGGAAACGGACGTTTAGAAGCATTAGCTCCAAGCGGGATTAGAAATGTTTTAAAAACAGGACGCTTTATATCAGAAGGCGGAGCTAGAACTGTAGATGGTCAACCTATTATGGAAGACCTCAATGCGTATAATTTGGCTCTTCAATTTTTTGGTTTTACTCCTGCAAGTTTGTCTAACTTGTATGAGATTAGATCCGCCGGTAAAAACTTTGAAAACAAAGTGCTAGACAGACGACAAAATATATTAAAGAAATACTACCTTGGTATAACAACTGGGGACAACGAAACTACGCGTGAAGCACTAGAAGAATATGCAGAGTTTGCTAAAGCGTTCCCTGAAAAAGTATCTCCAGGTTTACTAAAAAGATCGTTTAAGTCCCGACAACAATCTGCTTCAGAACTTATAAACGGTTTACGCTTCGATAAAAAGCTACGTAATAAATATGTTGAGGAATTAGAAGGTTAAACTCTCCATACCCGAATGCCCCGCACCCCATCTTCTATACGTACTTTAGTAACTACTTTGTATTTAAGTCGTTTAACTTCTGCAAGTATGATGCGTCTGTGTTTTTTAGGGTCGAGGCACGGT
>WLWE01002013.1_pt1 | contig 13790 bp, 24 predicted proteins | sample 6718301 | NCBI WGS metagenome assembly WLWE01 (sample SAMN12718691, study PRJNA515312) | sponge metagenome | isolation source: marine sponge | host: Mycale hentscheli | place: New Zealand: South Island, Marlborough, Capsize Point | collected 2003-05-01 | reverse complement strand
TTAGCGCCCTTCTCTAAAAAAGTTGCACCATCAGTAACGACTGTGCTACTTGGATTGCTAAATTTAACTATATTGTTACCTATTGCAAAATTGTTGGTTGGTGTGTCAGTTGATTGATCTGCGGCAGCTATATTATTTTCAACAAAATCATTACCATTACCACTTTCATCATCACCTAAGTCTGAAGCATCTGCAAAGTCTAAAAAATAACCTTGACTGCCAAAAGTTAAACCACTTACATCTTTGGGTTTCCAAATACCTGTATCTGCATCAACTTCACCTTTAAGATTGAAAGCACGACCAATTGCGTTTGCTAATCTAATACCGTGTGGTGTAGATTCAAACTTACTGTTCTGCGGATTGGTGCAGTAAACAGTAATTGCTTCGTTCTTATCATTAAACAAGTGGAATTTATCATTCTTGAAAATGGTTCTTTCAACTTTGAAAGTGAAGGATTCACTCTCTAGGTTGGTGTACCATTGTACCCACTTTGTTTCATCATCTTGCTGGCTGGTTTTCTTGTTGTTATTTATTTCAAACTTCATTGGATTTAACCTCCTTATCCCGCTTACAAGGGCAAATGCCAACTTGCATACTTTCATTGTTATAATGTGTAGGTCGGTTTGCACCGCACTCGCTACACGGGAATTTAATTTCAACTCTATGGTTTTGAAAAACTGCTTTTTGATTTCCAAAATGATACCATTGATAAATGCTGCTCATTCTTCTTCACCATCCTCATTTGAATAACCTAATTCTTCTTTTGAGTAAGGTTCTGTAATAGCAATATCAACTGCACTAATTCTTGCACCATCATTTAACATTGTAATGCATTTAGAACACCGACCATTTATCAAAGTTGTAAATCCACAATCCTCAACAAATATTTCGCTAGTTCCTTGAGCATCACAACAATATGTTTCATCATCTAGTGTAAGTGTGAATCCTCTCAACATGCAATCACTAATATCTATAGTTTCAACTCTTTTTGGTTGTGAGGTAAATGTTCTTCCAGTTTTGAAAAGTTGGTGATGTGATTTAAAACCGTTATCTTGAATTGCTTTCTTTGCATTCGGCCAAGAATCTGCTGGAACTGCAAAGAAATATTCTATCCTTTGCATTTGTCTAAAAACATATAATCTTCTATTTTCATCACTCATTTTTTGCACCTTCTTTTTCTAATTTTATTTTTGCTTCATACTTAACTATGATGTAAAATACTTCATCAATAACTTCTGCAATTCTATCATCTGCACTCATTACATCAATTTCTTGAACTCTTGCTATTTCTCTATTTACATCTTTAATATTAAACTGTAATAGTTGCTCTAATTCTTGAAGTTTTGCTGCTGGATTGACTATGTTCAAAGCCCAAATCATTCGTTGGTGTCCGTCTGCTGCTACATCTCTTGATTTATTGATATAATCTGCAACCTTCTGTAGTCTTCTTTCGTTCAATTCCCACTTCTTCATTTCTGCATCGACTGTTAATCTTCTAGCAATTATTTCATTGTGTCTTTCTTCCATTATTGAAGTAATGCTGTTGATTTGTTCTAAAGAATGTTTAACTTCTTTTTTCTTATCTTCAATTTTACTAATTCTTAGAAATTCCACTAAAGCCTTTTTGTTTTCTTTCCAAAATGCTATGTGAGCATCGTAAGATTCTTGGGTAATAGTTCTTCTAGTACGGATTGATTTAGGGTGTCTGTGTGCATACATCTTTTCGCTAGGGTTGCAATAGTAAACCTTGACATGTTCTGCAAACCTTTGATTGCGAACTGAACTTGCCATAAACGCTTGTGCTTTTCCGTCATTCAAAACAAATTTCTTCATCATTTTTATTAATTTGAAAGTGTCTATGATTCTTTGAGTCCAAAAGGTGTAACCCATTGTTTCTTTGTCTAAGATTTGTTGTGCTTGGTCAATCAAAGTGTAATACTGTACCTTGTTATAATCCCCGTTCTCATCTCTCTTATGGGTTGATTTTATTCTCATATCTCCAACTATTTCCCACTCTTTCATTGTGCCTTCATTCTTACCTAGTTTTACTTTTAATTCAGTCATTCTATTTTCCTCCTTGTACCGTGCTTGTTACTCCGATGTTTATGGCTACCTAGTATCTACTATATGAACCTGTCTAATCTTGAGCAACACTGTGCAATATTAAGCATCTTCTCCCATGATTTCTTTTCTCATGGATTTGATAACTCCATCTACCACATCTGTATATTTTGAGTTGAAAGACCAATCATTAACTGGTATAACATCACACCAAGCATCTCCACTTTTATCTATTGAAACTGTTTGACCTACATCAACACCAGCAATTACTTTTTCAAAGTCCATATTTGTATGTTCATAATTTAATGCTTGATATGCGATTTCATCAAAATCATTTTTAGCAATATTCTTTTCTGCCATGATGTTATGCTCTCTTCCATATCCCATGCAAAAGAATGCGCCTATTTCATAATCTAAATCTTCAACCATTCTGCGAATAAATTCTTTTAAATTTCCTCCGAATCTTGGATTAAAATATTTACTCTCTCTATCTAAACTGTATTTTTCCCATTTGTGTTGTGTCATATTTAAGCCTCCATAATTTGTTGTTCTTCAATCATTTCTTGCATTCCAATTTCTTCCTTAGTTTTTGTTTCGTACTTCATCTTTAAGCCTCCATTCCGTTTGTGTCGGGTATTTACTGCTACCAAGTATCTAGTATATGAACCTGTTCATTATTGAGCAGATATGTTCAATATAGGGCTATATTTCAAAAACATGCCCTATATGGCTTCGTTTTGTTTCTGTGCTGTATTGTACTACCCTAACCACTTTCGAGCAGATAGGGGGGTTATATGAAAAAATAAAGGTATTTCGCTTATACGAGCAACAAATCAAAATAAGGTATTACTACTGCCTAACCCTACTTAGTAACGGTACAAGCCAATATTTGAATATTATTTTTCCTGTAATTGCATATAACCACAAAATTAGAATGTCTAAAGGTTCGGGTTTGAAAAGTTTGAGAGTATCAAAATAATAATCTATATCTAATTTATCAAATTCAACTGCAAAAGCAACTGTTGAATTAATATCTATTGAATCAATATAAAAATCTAATATTGCAATTATGAAAGGAGTTAGCAAAGGATTTAGTGCTGCACTTACAATAATAGACCAAAAAATATCTATCAATGATTCTATTTCTTCTTCAAAGAAAAATCCTAAAACTGTATTGATAACTGTTGTAATTGCTACATCTAAAGGAGAAGTACCAAATCCTGTTGATACATCAAACAGCCCGCCGATGACTGGTATATCTGCAAGAAATGGTACTTTTTGTTTTTCTTCCGGCAGACCTGTAAAATTCAATCCAATATCTATTGCACTAGATGCTAACCAATAAATTGTGTCAACAAATAAAATTGCCCCTGCAACTCTTGCTGCCACTGTACCAGCCCTTGATGCAGACTTTGCAACAACTGCTTCTATCGCTTCATCTACCTCTCTTATTGCGATTGATGCTGCTATCCTTGACCCTATCTTAACTGCATCATCGGCCTTTGTTTGAATCGCTTTTACACCGGGAAATAAAGCACCTTGTTTTGCTTTTTTATTGAATAAAGTTGTGTAGATAGAACTTACTTCATCTGCTTCTGTTTTACTCCACAATTCTAAATTTTCCGGGTTTACTAATGGATTCGATAATAAATTTGCTTGTCTTGTTAAATCGTCTATTCTTGATTTATCACCAAGAATAATTGCGTTTTTTATCCCGATTAAAATATTTTCTAATTTTGAATATCTTAACTGAATATTTAATTTTGAACCTAACCAATAAACAGAACCTAAACTAATTGCAGTTGCTATACCTGCGGTTGTTAATAATCTTGATTCGTTAAATTCTATATCAATATTATTTCCAATAATAGTTATATTTTCATTTTCTAGTGCTTGAAAACTACCTCTAGCAATTCCTGTTGAAAGTGCTTGAACTGCATTTGGGCTTGTTGACTGTTTTAACGCTCTACTAACGGCTACTGCTGGCAATTTACCAATTGTTAATGCAGAATTAAATACCACACTATACCCGCCTCCAAAAATAAAGTCCTGCGGTGAAAAACATTACTGAAACAAAAACGATAGTTAAGGCTTCATCACTTCCTTTTTTGATATTATCAATAAACTCATTTAATCCATTCCTAACTGAATCAACAATACTTGCACCTGTGAAATTTACTTCAACTGGTGCATCAACTTTTGGCGCATCAACATTTATGTTAATATCATCTGCCATTAAAATCCATCTCCAATTGTTCCTATTTCTGTGTGTACTACTAATCCTACATCTTTAGTTTCGCTATATTGGTCAATTGAAAAATATAGTAATGAACCTTCATCGGGGAATGTATAATCGGTACAATGTCTACTCATACTTGTACTATCAATCATCATCGCATTACATCTAAAAAATTGACCGCTTTCTAACATATTAGCAACATCGGATTCATAAGAAAAAATGAAAGGAACTGTTTTATTTTTTGAAAAAGCACTAAATCTAGTTTTACCTTTGACAATAATACCAACTGGTATTTTGCTTAGTGTATAAGACGCTACTCTACCCATATTATCGCCTCATTAATTTACTAGGTAAACTTGCAATTAATAATGTTATACTAATTAAAATACCAAACTCAATAATTGGAATAGTACCAATTAAGATACTTCTTCCCAACGCTTTTGTAGAGGCTTCTGCAACTACAACCGCACCTTTAAGTTCGTCTTCAATCATTATATCACCTTCAATTTAATTTTTCAAAAGGACTATTAGGATAAGGTAATTTCCCAAATTTTCTTGAGCCATTTGCCTTTGCTTTTTGTCCTCTTCTACTTCTTCTACTTTTCTTGTATTTCTTTCTACTTCCGTACATTATTTCACTTCCTTTTACTGGCAAAAAATCTTTTCATATATTCTTCATTTGTAATTCTTTTGCTGTTTGGATTTCTTATTACTGGATTTGGTTTTGTTCCAACTTCGGGGGAGTCAATTTTTCCTTGTGCAAGTTTTTCCCATTGTGAACCCTTCTTTTTGTATTTCTTTTTTCTACCTCTTTTTGCTGGTCTTCCTGCACCTTTTCTTTTACCGCCTTTCGCCACATCATCACCTAATCTTACTGCCATATTTTCTTTTCCATTTGTTGTAAATTTTGGGGTTGTTGATTTTTAAATAAGTTCTTTGTTTTTTAGATTTGAATGGCATGTTATCACTTCTTATATCCATAATATGACCGTCTGCCACCTCTAAAAGATATTCTTGTTATTTGATACCCCTTCAATTTTTGAGTCTTATTTTCTTTAGCCAATTCAGCCAGCGATAACTTAGTTGATAATAACAATTTTGATTTCTTAACCATCACATCATCAACCCTTGTACATCTAATCCTATCATAGCACCTAATCCAATACCAACAATTTTTAGTATTTTCATAGTTTGAGTAAGTTCACCTATCAATCTTGAAACTTGATTTTCAAGTTCGTTTATTCTTGCTTCAACAGTTCTAATTCTTTCGTTTTGCTCTATATCTAAATCGCTCAATTTAACACTTCCATCTTCTTCTTTGAACTTGATTCTTGCTGCATCTCTTTCCCCCAATAGGTTTCGTTCTAGCGCAATAAGAACGCCATTTTGGACTACCTACTGCACCCACTCTAACCTTTGAAGATACTTTAATTCTTCCACAAGATTTGTCTATTACATAAGGCATTATTTCCCACCACCTAATGATAATTTTAGGATATATGCTACTAATGCTAATACCATGACCATAGCAAATCCACTTACTTCTACATCATCTAAATTAAAGGGTGGGTCATCATCATCATCATCATCATCATCATCATCATCATCTTGTATTCTTACACAAATACCATTTTGTAAAACGAATCCGGGTTGACAATCTTCAACAGGTAATGGGTCTATTATTGGGTCTTCATTTTCTTCCGGCCATTCATAGTTAGAATCCCATAATCTCATGAAATACATTTTTACCCATACATCTTCATTTGGTTTTGTATTATCAAAATAATCAACACCATCAATCCTTACTCGCATTTGTGCTATATCGCCATAATCTGCGTCAACATCAATAGAAAGGTAGTCGCCTTCCATAAGGCCAATAAGAGCGTGTGAATTACCAAATTGACCTATTGTTTGGTCATCAACCATAACATAAGGGTATTCACTTGTACTAGACTGAACATTGGCTTCTTGGCTTGGGTCATAATCAAAACCTTTTTCTTGTAATTCATCATTGAAGAAATCCGAGTTTGAAGTTTCTAATTGAAATAAACAAGACCATCCCGGTGCCATTTTAAAATGTATGGCACCACCATTTTTTGAAAATTCTTCTTTTAATTTTATTGTGTTATCGTTATTAGACCAAGAATAAGAACCTTTCACTTTTGCATCCATGAAAGGATAACCTGCTGTATCTGTATTTTCTAAAGCATTCCTAAAGGTGTTTGTGAATAGTTGAAATTTACCTTTACCATCTGCCGGTCTGTAATCTAAACCGTTGTTAAATCCGGTTGTAAATTGAAATGGATTAGGTTCATAACCCATTTATTTACCCCCAAATGTAGGGGTTGTAAATGGTGAAGATTCTTCTTTTTGGTTTGGAATATCTTCTCCTTTTTCTTCTGCTTTATCTAAATCTTCTTGAGTTAGAGGTTGATTCATTGATTCAACCTTTGCTTTGGCATCTGCTAGTTCTTCATAAATAGTTGACACTGTGTAATCGTTATCACTACCTTTTACTTGAACTCTCCATTGAGAGAATAAAATTACATTATCTTGCACATAATCTCTTTGTTCTATACAATAATAAACATCTCCACCTCTTACCGATTCAATTCTTTCTATTTCAAACCAATCGGTATATTCAGCAGGAGTAATTCCCGGTCTAGGTTCGGTTTCTCCTGCCGTCTTTGACTGTTGGGATAGAACCCAAATACCAAATCCTAAAACAAAAACACCGACCATCATTAATAACCATCTCCTTTCATATCTATTTCTGTATGTACCGAAAGAATAATTGGTGATTTACCTTCATTCATTAATTTAAAGTAAAGTATTGTTGATTGTTCATAATTAAATGTATAATCGCATACTACCCATGAATTAAACACTTGAAACGGTGTTAAAACAAAGGCTTGTGGTGGTACTGTATCAAAGTTAGAAGGTTCGTAAGCAAACATCAGTTGCAAATCCGGCGAGGGTGCGTCGGGGTTGAAAAGTGAAAAAGCACTAAACCTTGTTTTACCTTTTACATTAACCCCAATGTATTCATTAGGATTCAATGGCATTTGATAAGTTGCTACTCTACCCATGAGGGAATCCCCCTCAAATATCTTCTGCTCTACTTAGGATTGCACCTTTAGAACCTGTAGAAACGCTTGTAGTCTGTACTGGTGTTCTTTCACCACTTCCGCCTGTTGGCAGGTTTAGAATCGGTGTAAAGGTGTAAGTTTCAGCAGCAGTCGAAGTTATCAATAAAACAACTGAACCGTCAACAACGCTTAGGTTGTATAGTGGAACAAAGTAATATCCTTCTACTGCATCAGCAAATTGAAGTTCTGTTACAGATGTTGCCGCATTAGCAAACATATATCCGTTTTGGTTTGCACCCGAAATACCTCTAAGATAAGTGGCTGAATAAGCAAAATCTCCAAGTGGTTTAACTATAATTTGACTCATAAAATCGTTTGCAGTTGCACCTTGAATTGCAATTCCTGCAACAGTTGCACCTTTAAATGTTGGAATCTTTACTGAAACCATAGTTTGGGCACCGACTGCTAGAGGGAAAGAAGTTTGATTTCCAACTATTGTTGCATTTGTTGATGAACCGTATTTTACCCAAATTTCAAACTTAGGATTTGCAAGAACTTGTGCTGCTGCTATGTAAGAAATATCTAGTTCAAATCTTGAATTTTGTGGAACATTAATACCACAAGGAATCCAAACTGTCATATCTAATTGAGCAGCGTTTGGGTCTTCTACAACCATACCACCAATATCTTGTACCATAGCAGCAAGTCTTGAACAGTCTGCATTGGTATTTGCATTTGCTTGAGTTTGTATATTCAACCATTGGTCGCCATTTAGGGTCATTCTTAGACCTCTAATTAACTCCGAAGCAGTTGAAGCAGATAACACACCACCGCCAGTTAAACCGGATAATCTAAAACCTACCTGTTCTATAAGACCAGCAGGAATTGGGTTTGCTACATTAAATTGAGTTGGTGCTGCTGCACTTGGAAAAGTGGTTGCATCTTGGTAAACATTAGTATATCTAACTCCCATTCTAAACACTACTCCTTTTTGCTGATTGCAGTTTCAATTTCTTTACCGACTAATTGGTTGGTAATTACAAAGGCACTAACCATAATCATACCAGTACCTAACCAATAGACAATACCCCTTAGACTCAAACTTTCGGGAAGAACAGATACCATCTAACTCATCCTCCCTTTAAAGAAATCGCCCGCTTTGGACTCTATTGTTTCGCCTTTCAAAAAATAAGTTGAAACACCATTCACCGTTGCAAAGGTGAGTGCTACCCCAACGCCTAACATAATCGCTTGTGACCAATCGTTCATAATTCCATCCAATCCTTCAAGGGTTTATGTAATTACCTATCATGATAGGAATGCCCAAAAACACCTCTATAACGCCCTGTACGCTACTTTAGGGGGTAGGTGCTATAACTTATCCTAAATGATAAAAGGTAGTCGTATAAGCGAAATAGTCTAAATAATTCAATAAAGGTGTCTATCTGCTCGTTTCCGGTTAGGGTAGTCCAATATAGGGCAGAACGCTTAGAAGGCTGTAGAGAGCGTTTAAACACCCTTTTTAGGCAATTCTGTTTTAGGTGCCCTTTCACCTATTTCAATTGGGTTCATTAGGTTAGGTGATTCATTTCTTAAATCGTACCATACAAAACTGTATTTTTTCTGTCTTATTCTGTCTGCAAAAGGTTCCGGGTCAAAATTAAATCTTTCAATTGCACTTCGATAATGAATAGGTGAAGGATTGTTAAATCCAACTAATACATCTACTTGTGATTCTAACTCTTTAGCAAATACAATATTATGAGCAACATAAATTCCTTTTATATTTCTTGACCTTCCAGTTAATGCTAACCGCTTATGTGCTGAACTAGCACTTTTTCTTGGTGATAAGAAAATTTGACTATCATCAATAATTATTACAAATTTAGAATCTTCATTACTTGCTTGCAAATCAAATATTGAATTTATTGCTTCATCAACATCATTTTCTAAATAATCCATTTGAGGATAAAAAACTGAAAGTCTATTTTTCTTTAACGCCTCTATTGCTTTTTCTAAATCAAAATGTATTTCTTTACTCCATTCAAAACCCTCATTTTTTGGACTGATATAAAATACTCTCAAATTTGGGTCTTTATTTTGTTTTAGAAATTTTTTCATTGTTTCTTCTAAGAAAACTGTTTTACCACTTCCTGCTTGACCCCAAATCATAGTGTTAAGATTTGAGCCATCCGGTTCATATAATCTATTCAACATATTCACTCACTAAATCCTCAGCCTCTTGAGCAATTTCTGTTGTTTTAGGTTTTTTCTTTCTAAACAATCTGCCAATTAAAGGAAGTCTACTTAATAATCCACCAACTAATTTTTTACCTTTTGATTTTTTCCTAATTCTATTTATTGGACTACCAACATACCAAGCAGTTAAAGTTCCAGCAATTAGACCTGTACTTAGATAATTAGTTAAGAATAATCCTTTTTCTTCCATCCATGCATATTGAGCATTTGCAACTAAATCTTTATCACTTTCTTTATGCGCAACAATAAATTCTTTATCGAGGGTTGCCTTTCTACCATAAGCAGTTAACAGTGAATCAATTGTAGTTAATCCCATTTTTAGGATAGCAGTATTTTGTTTTTTGAATGCTTCTTGTTGGGCTTTACTCATTTTTGATTTAGATTGAATAGGTTTTGAAACATTTTTCAAAGGTGTAGGAATTGTATCTGTTGAATCTTCTACAGTTCCAAAATCGAAATCTAACCAATCACTTTTTGTTTCTGTTAAGGTGTCCGGTTGAGGGGTTGATGAGGAATGAGGCTCATAAACGGTTTCGGAGGTTTCCCCCTCAACTGGACTTGGAATTGTTTCTTCTTGTTCTTCTGCAAATTTGCCATGCTTCATTTTCTTTTGGTGTTTCCATAAACCGCTTCTTGAAGCATATTCTTTTCCACAGGTTTCACAAGTATGTTTATTCATTGTGAAAACCTCTTATCGACTTGTGATTGTACCATGTTAGAAACAAACTGGCCAACTAATTCATCATTTGCTGTTGATGCTATTGCATACTCCCATGCATCAGTTTCAACATTTTCTATCCTGTATTCGCAATATTTGTTTACAAATTTCCCGTAAATCCATAAAATTTGAAATGGGTGTGAACCGTCGTTATATCTTGTTAATTTGTTTAATACTTCGTTTAGATTATCTTTTGATTCCATTAAATATGTGTCTATGGATTCCATCAGTTCAGCATCATTCGTTATCATAGTTTAAACGGTTTCCTCAAGGGTTTATTTAAGTTTCCAAAAATAATTCCTTCTGTTATCCGAATAAGTTGTATGTCGGGTTATTGTTCCATTATCAAGATACGGTTTCATTAAGTGTGCAAGATTATGAATACTTACTCTACTAACCACTTTATTGATTATTTGGGCTAAATGTCTGTAATCAATGCCGTCTTTTTCTGTTTCCAATATTAGTAGACATATTGATTGAACTTTTTTCCTTCTTTGTTTTCTTTTTGACATCATATCATACTCTCCCATGTTCCATTTTCCCACCATTTATTTGCTAAATCTCCGAAGGTTTTAGGTTTATCCTTCCATTTCCTTTTGTTTGAATCTCCACATGCTGAAATGGAAACATCAACAATCCTAAACTGGTTTACTAATTTGTAATCTTTCTTCATTTTTGCCTCACCAATAGAATAAGGTCTTGAGGTAGGATTAATATTTTCATTTCTAACAACTAATTTTTCATCTTCATATTTTAAGCAAAATTGTAACCAATCATCACCATAAATATCTTCAATACATTTTCCTGCTTCATCGTATCTATTTCTAAATAATGAATATGTACCTCTAAATGTTGTTTTTGCTTTGAAATCTTTGATTACAGAATAAACACCACTCATCATTAAAAGTAAAGTACCTTTTCCATCGTCTTCCCAATCACCCAAGTTGTTTAATTTTCCTTTGAATTTAACTGGCATAGGGTTTTTAGGTACAATAACTTCTTTTTGTGAAGCGTCAAAAATAATTCCATCAGTTGCTACAGATAGAACAGAATCATACCCATTCACTCTAATCATTTCAGCCATCCTCATTCTACAGCCAGCAGTTATCACAGCACCATAAATAGGATTCCACATTTGGCCAGTGTGTTTCAACCCGTCTTGTTTTTCAACTCCGGCTACTGTTTTACCATACAAACTATTAATCATCAATTTAGCAAGGTTTCTACGCTCTACATCGTATTCTTTTGACCCTTTGGCCTTCAAGGTATCTTGCTCTAATTTCATGCCGTAGAAACGCTCTACAAACGGTCTAAATGGGTATCTTATCCCATCCTCTACATCATCAGCATCCTCAAAGGTGTTTACAGGTATAAAACCAGTCCATCTAAAGATGGTAATTTTTGCATTCCACTTTTGAAATTCTTTTATCTCATCACCAGTAAACCAGCCGTAATTTATTCTAGCATTCATTAAACATTTTGCCACTTCACTTTTCTTTGATGCAGGGTACATTATTTTACCTTTAGGAAAAATAACTTCGCATTCAAATGCAGAAGGCCAATACATTTTGTGAGTATTTTTCAAATAATCCCATCCATCATTTGACTTATCACCGTTGAAAGTTCCTTCCCATACTCCTTCTAAACAGTCCGGTAAATGCCACATAACTGCGGGATATGCACTGGTAATATCCCAACATGAAACTTGGGATTTTATACCACTTCCCACCGCTTCAAAATGACCACCTTGATAGCAAGTCCAAAACGCTTTGATTATTTGTGAATCAACTTTCATAAAATCATCAAGAATTGGAATATCACAAGAATCATAGCATGCTCTTTCTGCAACAGAAGCGGGAGAAAACGGTTTTACCATTCTAACACCATTTGACTCAAAATCATTTACAACTTTCCATGAAAGTCTTGCAGTTAAATTTGAATCTTTTTCTGCATATTCAATTATTTTATCCCAGTTATCATTTGTAAATTTTATTCCTTCATTAGATAAACTGCCAAGTAAAGCCATTTGGTCTTGTGTAAAATCGAGTTTACCTTCATTCAAATGTTTCTTAGCATTAAAATCTAAACTGCCACCACCTAAAAATTGTCTAATATCCCAACAAGAAACTTTACCCCATCGCACACCTTTAGAATAAAAATTTAAAGGTTCTAGTTGTAGAAATTTCTTGTGAATATATGCTATTCTAATATATCTGTTGAAAGGTAATTTTGCACCTTCCTCTAATTCTACCATTTTGTTATCTATTGTATCTAAAACACAATCTTCACCTAGCATAACTAATTCAATAATTTCAGTTGGTAAACATTTAACAATCGCTTGAGCATCAAACTGCAAATTGAAAAAGTATAGTTGTGGTGGGGTTTTTCTTTTTCTTTGTTTACCACCTTTCTTTTTACTACCACCTTGTGTAAATTTTCCAGTATCAAAAAGCACTTGACAAAAGTTTCTTATGGAAAAAGGAGGTTCTTCTTTTCCTCCATTTGCCTTTAGAAACATTTCCGGGTCTTGTTCCGTTCCACCAAAAACCGTGTGATAGTCCACATATTTCCCTTCTTGGTAAACAGTCCAAGTAAAGATGTGAGGGTATCCGTCTTTTGTTTCAAAGTCTGCGCCAGCAATTTCCGTCTGCTTCCACTTTTTCTTAGCCGGAACTTTTCTCCTTTGCTTTTTATATTTGAAATCCTCTCTAAATTCAACTAACTCAAAGTTCATTTGGGTTTCCCCCATCCCTAATTACAGCATCAGCAGATTTCTTTAGTTTAGATGCGAATTTAGCCTTTGTTTTAGTGTCCATAGCCGAAGTATCAATACTCTTCAAAACTGAATGGTAGGATGCTCTAAAACCCTTAAAATCCTTTGAAATTGTTGCTTGTTCAAAAGTTGTTTCTATTCTTTTCTTTTCTTCATCACTAAGTGCTTTATTTTTCCTTCTTACTACTGCAAGTTTTTGTTTGTTGGGTGCTGTTCCTTTAGCACCATACACTTTAGTACCTCTACTTCGATTTTGCTTCCTTTGTTTATCAACTTCTTTGGCAACTCTTTTTCCTCTTTCTTTACCAATTGCTTTTTGTGTTGCAGGTTGATTGTAAACTGTTTCAATTTTATTTTGTTGTTTAGATGTTAATTTTTTATAACCACCAGTTTTTCTGCTAATTAATCTTGATAACCTCTTTTGCTTTGTATTCGCTTTTGCGTTATCATTAGGTAATCCCGCAGATTTGTATGCTACTTCCCATCCTCTTAAGGTTCTAAGTTCCTTTAATTTCCTTCTGTTATCTTCCATCATTTCTTGTGGCCTCCGATATTAGAATGCAGTTGCCTATACCCTATAAACATACCGAAACAGGCTCGCAGTACAGCGTTTAGGGGGTGGCGGGGCTGATTTCAGCCCCCTTGAGGGGG
>WLWE01002011.1_pt1 | contig 13798 bp, 16 predicted proteins | sample 6718301 | NCBI WGS metagenome assembly WLWE01 (sample SAMN12718691, study PRJNA515312) | sponge metagenome | isolation source: marine sponge | host: Mycale hentscheli | place: New Zealand: South Island, Marlborough, Capsize Point | collected 2003-05-01 | reverse complement strand
CTTGTGGAATGAATACTCTAATATTTGGAATATGAATTCTAATGGAGGAGTATGTTGGGTAACTAGTCATCTCGAAATGAATTTGATAAATAATTTTTTTCTAAATTGGGATAAGAAGCCTTGGGGTGATTTAAAATGAATCAGAACGGCATAAATGATTGATTTGTTTGATATATAGTTTGATTATGTTCAGCAGATAAAACATTATAGCATTTTTTTGAATCTTTAAGTTTAGGTGTTTCTCTTCCATCATAAGTTCCTCTACCAGTAGGTTCTTCTAAAACTGTTCTATAACGATTCCTTTTTGCTCCACCTGTATTAAATATTCCCTCTTTTCCTACCCAATGACAATTTCCCCAAGGACCCCAATCTGAAAACACAGCATCTTTATCTTCTACACTAGAGTTATTATTTCCTGAAGATTCACCACCTTCTGTATTACTTTCACCTTTAACAGTATAACTTAATATTGCTAAACCGCCTAATAATCCTACACTAATAGGAATCCAAGGTATTGAAGTTTTAGTTTGAGGAACTGCTTCGTTTAAGGCTTTAGCGGCTCTCATAATTTACGATTATTTAAACGACTATTTAAAGATAACTTTAAAAGAACTCAGACATAAATGATTGGGAACTATTAATTGTTGTTTGGGTTTCCTCATCTGCCCAAAATTTAATTTTTTTAATTGCTCTCTTTGCCCCTTTCTTTGTTTTTGATATTATTTTTTGACCCTTCTTTGTCCCTAATGCTGCTCCAACTAAACTACCACCGGGTATTGGAGAGATTGCTCCTATACTAGCACCAATAATTACATCTTTATTATCTTCAAAAATATTATTTTTTTCACTATCTATCGGTTGGGTTGAAGGTTCATCATCACTTTTTTCAGCCTCATCCTCAGAATTTTCAGTAGAAGGGGTTAGAGAATAACCTGTTGGACAAACGGGGCTAACTCCTATTATTGTAGTAGTGCTTCCATCCGTTTGACTATAACAAATTATTGATGATTCATCCTTTTGATTTGTATCATCGTTATCTTTAACAGTTTCCCCTGAGACTAATTGAGATGTAACTAATACAACACCCAACACTCCCGCACCTATTAAAAGATTTTTTTGAACACTCATAAAAATAATAAATTATTATAACTATTTAAAGATTTAGGTGGTAGCGTATGTCAATACCAAAAAACAACACATTAGAGTGCTACCAACTCTCTAACAAATATGGATTTGTAAAACACCTATATAAATCATATAGTAAATAATGGTAATCCTCTATCCTTAACTTTAAATTCGGGTGTCAAATAAGTAAATTCTAATTCGGCAATTGAACTTTGATTAGGAATATCCCACTTGTGTAAAGTTTTTGCAACACCTTCAATATCAAGATTTGTCTTGTTCCTTAATCGCTCTACGTCTTTCATATCAAGAGGCCAAACAATTTGCCCTGTTTTAGGGTGTATTGTGTAAGGACACCTCACGATTCCTTGCCTAAAATTCGATGACCTATCCTCAGAAGTATAATTGATTCCAGCCTCCAATGCTAGTCTAACTACTGCGTCTGCGTGTGCTTGACCTATGACTTTTAATGGGTCTTTGTGGTTGTAATAATCTTCCCAAGTAATTCCTACTAATCTTCTTGAATCTTCTGAATCTACATGAACGTGAAAACCTTTAGAGCCACTAAAAACAATATAGCACTTAGCATTATATGTTTTCGTTAGATGGGTGGCTACCTTATCTGCTCTTTCAAAGGCCCATAATGGATTATTAGGAGAATCAAAATCAAAAAGAAGAGACTTTCCAATCCATATATCACTCCATACCAATCCTCTATCTTTGCATTTAGAAGGTAATAAATACTCCTTCCAAATTTCTGCATAACTTTTCCTATGGAAACCTTTGGTTCTTAATGATGGTGGAAGTATATCTACTTGTTCCCAATCTATAATATTAGTTCCTACAAATGCACCGACACCATTATATTGATAACCTAATGAATCCAACCAATACTGAACCGAGTTTGGACTTTCTGCTCTTGACTTTCTTACCCAAAATGGTTTGTCTCTACTAGGGGCTACTTGCATCCATATGGCTTCTCTATTTTTCATTTGCTGAGAAATCGCTTTCTTAACTTCAATATTAGAATACCATCGACTTTTTTCACTCATTAATTAAGAACCATTATATTACCCTTATATATCTTTCTTGTCTTATAAAAAATAAAACACGAAACATTTAAGTAGTTGATAGAACACATATATATTTGGTGTGGGGGCGCACACAGATTTTGGACTAATTACCCGAAGTCTGCCCCACATCCACGAAAATTCAAATTAATTTTAAATGATTATGTGTATATTGTTCGAAGTCAGCACGACAGGTAATACAAGTAATAGTACTTGTTTCTTTTCTTCCTTGGTATTGGTATTTTTCGTAAGAATATTTATTATGGTGAATAATTTTAAATTTTTCAATCTTTTTAGGTGTTAATTTTTTATATTTTTCTTGTAATTTTTTTTGTCTATTTATTTCTCTACATTGAGGACAGGGAAATTCAGTTTTTAGATGGTCGCCTATACGTTGTGTAAAATCTTTGTGTATTTTACAAGTAAAAGTATTTTGTTTCTCTCTTCCTATCCACACAAAATTAGAATAATCTATTATTTTTCCATGTTTTTTTTGGGCTTTTTCTAAAAATTTTTCCGCAGCAATATTCTTTATCCTTAACCTAGCACATTTATCACACCCGCCTTTATTATTTGGATTGACACGAATATGATTTCTTGGAGTTAGTGAAATAGCATGGCCCAATTCACATATAATAGTTATTTTTGTTATGGCGTTAATATAATTCGTTTTTGAATAATCAAATTTATTTCCCCATTTTTCCTTAGCTCTTATAATATATTCTTCAGTTGTTAGTTTGGTTCCTTTTACCATTTATTTAAAAAAATTTAATAGTATTTTTTTATATCAATTTTTTACACATACAGACTCTGGTTCGTCGCAACACTCTTAAGCACCCTATCTCGCACTAAACTCAATGTATGCGTTAGTTTCATATTCTCCTGAACAATTGCAGCCTTTTCTAGTTCATTGCAGATATTCACAATTTTTAGTATAGCCTTTACAAACTCACCCATGTAAATGTTATATTTCTTAGCCTCCTGATAGATTAGTTTGCAATCTACTTCATTTTCTGCAAAACACCATTTATACATAAACTCACACATATCATAGTGGATAGAATAGCTATCCGTAAAATTGGTTTGAAACTTGGTTTCAATATCATAATATTTATCTAACTTCTTCTTCCACATTTTTATAGTATGTTTGATAGTATCATTAACATTTGTATGATTGACATCCACATATGCTTCTTCTTCACTAATTCTAATAGGCGTAAATATACTTAATACACTTACAAGTTCTTCTACAGTTAAATCATCTAGACGATTCTCACTCAAGATATCAATACAAGCCAATGGATGTATTTCGTGAATATTTGCTGCCATCATTCCTTTTACGGTTGACTTAAGATTAGAGTAATCATTGTCAGTTCCAGAAATCTCATCTTCTTCTATAAAATTTTCCATCTCTAAAATTTCTGTGTGGAGAGATATTTCATTTTTAATATAATTACTTGTATTTTTTAAACTTTTTTCATTCGTTTCTAGAAAACCTTTGAAATCCAAATACTCAAGATATTTTTTATAGTCGTCTGCAAACCCCTTATAATTAGCCTCAACGTTACTAATCTTCCTTTGCAAAATCTTTTTCTTTTTTCTAGCAGCCATTGCGCAGTCTATTTTGTCTTTATGATATTCTTCTAATACCTCTCTTGGAGTTCGCATATATTGAAACCCACTCTCTTTTTTCTTAAGCTGTTCAGTAAAATCATTATTTTCTTTTTCAAGGCGAGTCAATTGATTTGAGATTTCATTCGATAACATACTACTATTTACATAATCAACAAAGTTTGTATTTCCAGTAGCTAACATTGAAATGATTAGTTTGAAATCGATACAAAACTTGGACTTTAAATGTTCAGGTCTACCGCTTAACATATTTCTATATGTTTTTGGATCTGGCAGACTATTTCTCCTATCGAAAATGTTGAGAAGGTGAATAACTACACCCTTTGTGTCTTTACCTCGTCTACCGGCTCTACCTGCTCCTTGAGCATATTCGTGAGAATAAACAAACCTAAATCGTTTTCCATCATATTTTTGTAGACCAGTATATACTACCGATTTGATAGCTACATTGACACCAATAGCAAATGTTTCAGTAGCAATAAGCAGTTTAATATATTGCTTACGATATAAAATTTCAATCATTTCTCTAAATACAGGTGTTACGCCACTATGATGAACTGCAATACCCTTTTCGAGTAGTTTTACAATAACCCCGAATTCAGGTAGAGCAACATATTCTTTCCAGTTTGACAGCTTTTTAATCAAAATTTGTTTGGCTTCTTTTTCAATAATACTAGGTATTTTGGACCCTTCTTCAAACAAAGATTTTTGTATCATTTTAGACCATACATGACACTGTTTTCTCGAAAATACAAATACCAATCCAGGTAACAGATTATTAGCTTTCAAATATTCAATAACTTTGTTAAATACAAATGAATCTTTTATTTGAACCTTATGGTCATAAATATATTTTAATGTTTTTTTTAGTTTATTGTAATTCTCCTCTTCAAATGGTTTATCTTGGTATTTCAATGTAACTAATTTATTACAGTTTTCAAATGTGGATTGGTCTTTTAAGTTTTTATAATTAGAATCGGGTATTGTAATAAATGAACAATGCTCAATTGGAACATTCCTAACTTTGTCAACACACAAGTAGATCTCTCCGCGATTTGCTTTTTTAGGATGTTGTGACCATTCACAAAGCTTTTCAGGAGATGCAATCGTAGCTGATAGTCCAATGTAGGGAATGTGTTTTGGTTGATTCATAATAGCCTTTTCCCAAATATGACCTCTGTCTCTGTCATTGATATAGTGAATTTCATCATGAATAACAAATCCAAGTTCTTCATCGATATTCATATTGAAATCAAGGCTCAATTTTTTAGGGTCATAATCTTCTTGACTTTTCATAAACATCAACTTAAGAAGAGTATTCAGATAAATTTCAGTAGTCATAATTAATACTTGAGCTTCTGGGTTGAATTTATTATCACCGGTAAGTAACCCAAACGAAATGTTAGGAAATTTTTCAGTCATTTCAGCAAGTTTATCATTACTTAATGCTTTGATAGGAGTGGTATAAATTACCTTCTTTCCTCTGCCAACAGTGTGCTCAATAATAAAATCGGCAGGGAGCGTCTTGCCTGAACCGGTAGGAGCGCAGACCAAAGTATCAAACTTATTATAAGCAGAATATATGGCCCACTTTTGGAAATCTGAGAGCGGAAATGGCCATTTTGCAAATACTGTACAAAACTTTGCTTCAAGTGCTTGAGGAAATGATTCATTGACAATCTTCATATTGTATATTAATTTAATAAACAATATGTTTAATTAAGTTCAATTTTATCAATTAGTTTCACTTACTTGTAATGTTACATTGTTTTTAGTTGTATCACTTTCAGCTTCAGCTTCATCTTCAGCTTCATCTTCTCTTTCATTTTTTTCTAATACAGGAGGTAGAGGTATACCAGGAGATAAAGTAGTGCCAGGTCTTTGACTTTGTCTTTCAAGATAGCTTATACATTCATGAATCTTTGCAGCTTCTTCAAATGTATATGCTCCTCTTTTATGGGCGAGATCTAACATAAATGCCATAATATTAATAGCAATAGAATCATTATTAATAGCAATATCTCGAATAGGGATTTGTCTTTGTTCGGGAACAGGAGGTGGATTAACTGTTTGTTGAGAGTTCATTATGAGATATATTTTATTTTATTTTTTAAGTAAAGATTTAGTTTATATATTTATTTGAAATTGAAATAAACTACTAATATAAAATAACATTAAATACAATATGAATTATCCTAACGATCCTCACGAATGGCGCTTAATTAAGGTTTATGGAACTGATTTCCGTCCGTCACTATTAGATATGGCACAGACTATTACAAGATTGGGTCTATGGGATTGGTTTAAAACCGAAAATCCTCCAGGGGATAGTGGTTATATATTTTGGAGCCACCCCAATGTAAACAAGATTTCAACTGGTTTGGAAGATAATCAACATTCTGGTGCGACATTTGGTTATTGTATGCGTCAAATGCAATCAATTGCGAAGCAAGGTTTTGAAAATTGGAACCAACGACCTGAGTAAGTATTAGAAAATTGAATAAAAAATTTTTAATAATAATTAATGTATTACAACGACAACACACCCCCTTGATATTTTCAAATGAAAGCTACCTTTGTTACTATTTGTTTATTTGCTATCCTGGCAGGGACAACTGCTTCTTCATTTGGAGATGGTATAGCTACAGGATATATTACGAAGAATGTGGGAAGAAAGATGGGTTTCGAAAACAAGACGAGAATTATTAAATATAATAACATTACTATTGATACTGCGCTGCAAGAATTCCCAAAAGTTGCATATCCGCAATGTATTCAGAAAAAAGTTATACAGCGAAGACCTCCTCCTACTCTATTACAAAAACTGATTGGTATGATTATTATGGCGATGATAATGATGACAATGACTCATATGATGTGTTTTGCAGATGACGAAACGAGAGAATGGTTTCTAGGTTATATGATTGGTCGAATGATTGAAGGAATATTAAATGATGACGATTAATTATAATTAGGATTCCTGTATAAATCACAATGTTTGCATATCCAACTAGACCTAGAGTCTCTATCATCCCAATCTCTCTCCCATTCGTGTTGACACTTGTTATATAAAACTTTTTTCTTTCTACTTATTTCCCGTTTCAAATCTTCTATTTCATGTATTTTTTTATACATACTTTTATAGTCTAATTTTATTTCTTTTATTAGTTGACTTGTGTTTTCGTTCATAATAGTAATATTATATATTATGTTTTATATTATTTCAATTTATAATGTAAGAATATAATATATGGAAACAAATATATTATATTATCTTAGATGTAGAGAATTAGGTCGAATGAAATGGATGAAAGGAAAGATAGTAGTTTTGTCAAGACCAAACTTCAATGAAGACTATTTATATTATAGATGAGCTCTGTGTGTGTTGAATATAAATTGTTTGTCGTAACCAGTATTTTCTTCTGGATCTCCTCTAGGATTTATAAAAATATGACAATTATTTATAGAACTTATAAAGGGGTTATGTGTGTGTCCAGCAATCCAAACATCTGCATATTTCATTATATTTTCACAATTTGTAAAATATAAATCGTTATATGTATTATTTTTATATTTATCAGCTATACATTTTTTACTAGGCAAGTAGTGTGTTATAACAATAACAGTTTTATTTGTGTATAAATGTGAAATATTATCTTTTAACCAATTGTATTGTCTTGTATTAAGTTCTTTTATATGTGTGTATGAAGGGCTATATTTATGTTTTGTTTTTATATAATATTCATTTGTTAGTAATGTAACATCTTTATCTTTAATAGTTCTTTTAGTTTTGCACCATAATGTTGTGCCCAATATTATACAATTATCTAATTCGATAATATTTTCTTGTATGAAATGAACATTTTTAAAAATACTAAGATTGTTTTTCATTGTAAAATCTATTTCATCAAAACTTATATCAGGTATATGATTATATGCATAATAATCATGATTACCTGGAATAAAAAAAATATGTTTAAATAATTTGCTTACTTTTTTGAAAAATATAATAAAGTTTGGATGGTTATAATAACAAATATCTCCTGCAAGTATTAAATTAGGAGCAGATACAGTGAAAAAGTAATTTAAATCTGGTAATTTATCATAATATTCTAAATGTATATCTGAAATAACCTGAAATTTCATTTTATATATCATTAATAATATATTTAAATTATTTATAAATACTCTTCAATTGGAACATAATTAATTTGTAATTTTGTATTGACAATTTTCCTACAGTGTGCAATTTCCATCATTCGAATTTTTAGTGTGAAGTTTTCTTTGACTTCAGTAATAATATCCATCATAGTTTTACTGGGGCCCCAATGACATAAAACAGAATGACAACATAAACATTTTTTTCCCAGTATTTTTTCTTGAAAAGACCAGGATGTAGGTAAAAGAGAAATATAATCTCTTTTTGCATTCATCCCAATATATACTTTTGGAGGACGGAAAGGATAACATCCATTATTAAAGTCTAGGGTGACAAAAATAGGATTATAATTTCCTTCAAAAAAAATTTGAAATATAGTGGATTTGTTGTCTTGTTTTACATGGAAAATATTATTTTTTGATTGCCAAAGTTCAGTCCAATCTCTACGCAACTCGTTTATAACTCTTCTACTCATTGACATAATATAATATGTATATAACATTGTATTATGTTTAAATCAATTATGCTTTTACGAAATGTTGATTCATATATTTTTGTAGATTGAAGTAAGTGACTTCTTCATTTGCTTTAACATTTAAAAGAGACTTTAACGCCTTATCTGGATTAATAACCTTTTTATTTGTCTTATCTGGTAAGTTGTTATTTTTGATATATTGAATAATGTATTTTGTTACTTCAGTTCTAGCCATCTCACTTCCTTCCGGTTTTCCCATAAAGTTACATAGATCGTTTGAGATTTTTGATGGAACAGCAAATCCAGATGCTTTTCTGTTACCTTTATTTTTATTTTTTTGAGCTTCTCGCTCTAATTGTTTCATTTGTTTTTTAACACTTTTTTCTAGTGCTTTAACTTGTGCAGATAACATACTGATTTGTGATTTGAAACTAGAAAGTGTGTTAAGAACAGATGAGAATTGTTCTGTAATAGATGAAACATCATTAGTTGATTTAGATTGCTCTGTGGCTGGAACGGTGGTCTGAGAATTACTCATTTATAATCTACATTAATGGAGGTCTTTTTAAATCAATTTTTGAATAAAATGTAATAAGTTTTTGAATTTTAAACAGTTAATAAAATTTTTTATGTAAATCTTATTAATTATTGAGTGTTCTGTCCTCTTCGGTTATTTCCAGGGCGACGACGAGTAAGAACCCATTCATCATTCCCTTCAGTTGAACGAGGACCGCTACCGCGTGGGCGGACTTTACGATTTGATTGTTGGCGTCTAGGTCGGCGACGAGGGGCTTCGTCGGTTTCTCCTTCTCCCTCTTCATCACGAGAACTGCGATTTGCATTGCGAGTCTCACACATGAGCCATCCACCTAGAACACCGCGAACATCTCCGGCCTGATAAGGATGATCATCATTGTCACTCTCACGAAGTGCAAAACTTACATATTCTCCTTGAACCAAATATTTGTATTGCTCACTTGATACCTGAATACCAGAATGGTGGACAAAAACATCTTCGTCCTTTTTCTCACCATCTAAAACTGTTACAAAGCCAAAACCAGCCCTGTTGTTGAACCACTTTACGCGTCCTGTAAGTCGCTCAGAATTGTTACCCGCGTTGGGCGTGCTACCATTTGTACCGTCACTAGACATTATGTTTTAGTTAAGCATATCCTTTTTAAGTCTGTTTGAAAAAGCTTTAATAAGTTATTCGATGTAGGTTATCAACAAACTCGCTAAGTCACTGATTTCTTTTTTTGTTAAAATAGCTAGACTAGGTAAATACACTATTGAATCATTAAATTTTTGGTATTTATTTTTATCAATATGATCAAAGTTGAATATTTTGTATGTAGGATTCTCTATTACAGGAATTTTCAAATTATTTAAATATGCTACAAACTTGGGTCTATTATTTACATATACACTGTTATATGGTGTTAATAAAGGTTTTTTATTATACCATTTAAACATTCTTTTTTTAGTTGTAGGGCATTTTAATTTATCAAAGAAATAGGTTGATTTTTCAATATATAATTTTTCTATAGATGTATAATTATCTTTTTGAAGAGCATAATTAATAGAATGTAATGTTCCATTACTAGGATTCTTATTATAATTTGCATGCTGAAACCCTGGATTTTTTTTACGATATTTAGTTGCAAATTTATGTAGGTCCAGATTGAATTTCTTAAAAACCCAAATCAATATTTTTATAAAGGGTTTACAATTATAAAGTATATATGTTGGTATTTTTTTTAAGAGAAAAAGTAGTCTATCCCAAAAATATTCTTGTTCATATGACTTTACTTCATTTACAATGACACTTGCAATGCAACTTAATCTAGCAGTGTTATCTTTAATATACATTACTCCCCCACCAAGTCCACATGGTTTTTTATCCATACCTGTAGAATATAATGAAATATCCATAAAATTACAACTAAATTTTGAACCAAATGATCCTCCTTGAACACGGTCTTCAATAAATATAGTTTTGATTGGGAACTTATTTAAATTATCTATCATAAAACTACAGTCCATATCTTGCCCAAATAAATGTGTTATAATACATAAATCAACATCATAATTATGAATCTCTGTAATTTTGTTGTAGTCATCATTAACTCCTAATATATACACATTTTCAGGTTTTACATATTTTTCAATAATATTTCGGAACGAAGTATGATGTATAGGGGTAGTTAGTATTGTTAGGTTATTGTTTTTATAATAATGATATTGCATCATAGTATCAAACAATGAACGACAAGAATATCCTAGTATTCTATGCATATTACTATGTTTTGTGTATGTTTTAGGTGTATTGAAACTAAATGCAGAAAATATATGATATAAAAAATTATAGAAAGAAACGGGTAAATAATCGAGAGCTGCAAAAATCATATATATAATTTGAACCTTTATACTTCTAAACCGTTTAATTATATCTTTAAAGTATTTAAACATATTAACACTGCTATACTATTATGAAGGCGATTATTTTAAAATTTATAGGGTTTGTTTTAATAACTGTATTTGCCCATTGGGGTTTAGTAAATATGTATGTTTCTTTTTGTGCTCCAATGAGTATGTTTGGTATATTTAAAACTATACTCAACTTAGGTTCTCCTGTTTGCCAGTTTATAAATTTAATACAATTTGAATTAGCAAAAAACTATATGACACTTTGGATTACTGGAGGGGTTGTAACAACTTCATATATTATTTCAAAATTAAAATAAAAAAAATATATTTAAACTAATATTAAGTAATTAATTTAAATATGTCTGAAATTACAATTAGGGCTGCCAGTCCAGCACATAAAAATAATAAAGCAAAAACTCCACCAAAGAATTTATGGATGAAGGCAAGTCATTCTGTTCAGGATATTAGTCATTGGAAAAACAGCGAAAGCACAACAAGAGCCTTTACTGCAAAGGCTTCTTATCGAATTCTATTACCCGATGATAATATAAAATCTAGAGGAGAATGTATTAATATAAATCAAAATGACACAGTTGCAAAAAAGATTTGTGGAGAGAAAACCTCGGAATTTTTCTTGAATCTTGTTCATAAAAATTATCGTTATTTGCATACAATATTAAATAGTTTTGCTTGTGTTATTGGATTATTGATTTTATTTGGCGAAATACCAGAACAATGGAGTTATTTTATTGGTATTATGTGGATGTTACTTCCTATACAAATATTACTTGTAGCAAATACAAATGTAATGTGGAGAATTTGGAGAAAATCAATGTCTCCGTATTTGCAAGTTTATGTAAGTTTATTGGAAACATGGGCATTTTGTGATTTATGTAATTGGGATGCGAGAATTATGGTAGCAGCACCTCCTATGTTATTAAATCAGGTTATGATTATAAATAGTGATGCTGTATATTTTCATCCTAGAGATAAAAATATGATACTAAGTCAAGTATATGTCGCTATTTTATGGAAGCTTACAATGTTATTTTGCTTAAGATTTTCATATTTTCCTAATATGCATCCTAGAAAAATGATTACATTAATGATGCCAACAGATAACACAATGTATAATACAACCAATAATACTATAACAGAGAATCAAGAATTTTATTTAAATAATATTTCTGTATATGCAGGTAAAACAAGTTCAATGATTGTTCTTTTAATGGGTCAAATTATTTTTAGATATAGACATCCTGAACAAGCATACGCATTAAGAACACACTATACAGTTAAATCTAATAGAGAATGGAATGAAATGAATAGAAATAATAGAATACAAAAAAAGGGTAGTTTGAAATATCATGTTGAAGAAACTCGAGATTTTTTAGAAGAAGTGGTTGTTTAATTTTAATAAATATATTAGAATTAAATATGTATTATTATTAATGAGTTATAATAATAATTTGAGTATGTCTATAATGGTTCAAAATAGAAAAATTAGTAATGAAATATCAATACCTAAAACAAGTCCTTCGATTTGGATCCCTAGCAAAAATGTTCAAGAATGTTATAAATGTAAAGAACTTTTTAGTATTTGGAAGAGAAAACACCACTGTAGAGTTTGTGGAAGAATATTTTGTGCAAATTGTGCTGACAGATGGGGTGTTATACCAAGTTTGGTAAATTTAACTTCTCCAATTAACAAAAGTTTTTCATTGTTTTCGTATATGTATACTGAAAAAAGGATGTGTGTTGAATGTAATAATAAAATAAATTTTATCAATAAATCTAGTGATTATATTCATATTTTTTCTAGTTTACCTATTACACTAAAAGAGCTTTATAATATAAGATTAGTCAATAAGGATTGGTGTAAATCTATTAATGCAATATTAACATTTTATAAAGGTATTCAATATAAATTACCGTCTCAGTCCTTTTCGAAGATTGAAAGAAGATTGCTATGGAATCATCGTTATGAATTTGCTGGACATTTTCAATTGATATCAAAATGTTTATTTAGTATCGAAAATGGAGAGAAAATTAATAATATCAAACCTCTTTTAGATTTTTATCAGAAAAATGAAAAAAAATATAGGTGTACTGAGATGGCATGTAGAAGAAATTGTTCAAGACGACCCAAACTTGAAGAGCTTTTGGAAATGTGCGAAAATAAATTAATTTTTGATAATGATGTGACTCGAAGTTGGATTTTAAGTAAATTTAAAAATCTCTCCAAAAGAGAATTAACATTAATCATTCCATGGCTTATAAATCTATGTTTGAAAAATTATAAGGTAGGTAAAGAGTTACTTATTCCTTTGTGCACTAGTGATGAACAATTAATGTATTCTTTTTACTTTGAATTAAGTTTTGCTATGCAAGATAAATTATTATATTACAAACTACTTGGACTTATGAGTGATTTTATGATGACAATAGGTAAACAACAAGAAAATAAATTATTAAAAACAATGGACTTTATAAAGTTTATAAATGAAAATATATTTTATAAGCTGACACCTAAAAGATGGAATATAACTGTTAAAGACTGGATTAATACAAATGGAACAGTTAAGTTACCTTGGGATATTAATATAGAATGTATTGGTGTAATGGGTGAGGGTGTATTGTGTTTTAATTCTGCTACTAAACCCTGGAAGATTCCTCTTATAGTTAGGAAAGATGGGAAAGAAACTATTCTAAATATACTAGTTAAATTTGAAGATGTAAGAAAAGACAAACTAACAATGACGATTGCAGAATTTATTCAAAATAGTTGTAGTGATGTTGTTGATATAAAAACATACAATGTTTTTCCAATTGACGAAGGTTGTGGTTGGATTGAAATGGTTGAAAAAGCAAACACTTTATACGATATTAAATACAAATACAATACTACATTAC
>WLWE01002010.1_pt1 | contig 13801 bp, 31 predicted proteins | sample 6718301 | NCBI WGS metagenome assembly WLWE01 (sample SAMN12718691, study PRJNA515312) | sponge metagenome | isolation source: marine sponge | host: Mycale hentscheli | place: New Zealand: South Island, Marlborough, Capsize Point | collected 2003-05-01 | reverse complement strand
AATAAACAGGATACAATTGGGCTCGTAATCAGGCGGACGCCGCGCCACAGAACACAGATGCGGACTGACGAGTCTGATCTGCTAGGGGAGTACTAAGACGACAGGGTAAGATACTGCCAGCTGTAAGCTGTAAGCAGCACCTGTCGCAGCCCCGATGTATAGCAACGCGTATAGCATTTAAATACCTAGGGTAATACACTCAAACACATTTACAAGATTAATACGAAGTGAATTCGATAATATAAGTGTAACAAAAAGAAACAATATGAAAACACCAATTAACTTCCAAGACTACCTAAACTTTAGAAAAGACCAAGTAGCGAATGACATGTTCCGAGTGCTATACAATGATTTGTCTCACAAGGGCCAAGAAGAAGTCAACGATGAAGTAGCAACTGAATTCATTAAAGTATTCAACTTGCTATACATACAAGAGTAATACGAAACCTATCCGATAATATAAATGTAACTAATAAAAACAAATACTATGACTAAATCAGAATTAATGACTCAAGCGATCGCTAACATGAGCGACGAACAAAAAGCTCAAATCTTTCCACCAATCGAACGCAAAAACTTTGTAGTGCGTAAATCATGGCTAGGCCGTAACCAAGTGATCACCTTCACTAACAACAAGGGCCAAACTATAACTTACAACCACGATGAAGCGTTGAAAGTAATGCTACCAAAGTTAAGCATCTTACCATGTTGGGCTAAGCGTGGCTACTGGTCTCAAAGTACTAATGCACCTAAAAATGTGCTAACAAGTGAGGCGATTGTTGAACTAGTAGAGCCAGCCAAGTAATGGTTGCTATACTGGTCCTCACGGCAGCGAGCATCGCAGTTGGTGGTGCAGTTGCCACTCACAAAGACAATACGAAGCCATTACGATAATATAATAAACAAACAATATGAAACTACTAAAATTCTTACCATTAGCCGCTGTGCTAGCCTCATGTGCCTCAAACAGCGAACTGTACCAAGTAACCCATGTGATCTGTGAATCTGATAGCACAGTCGATGTATGGTCATCAAACGCCTTCATCCGTACTGATATCCAAGTAACACGTGATAGCATCCACTTCTTTGAAGCACTCGGTGAATTCAACAAAATGATTAAAACTGAGTCTATCGACTACACGCATGTACTTGATATCACTGACAGCACGCTGACCATTCAGCAACCTGACCAAGTAACTACTTACCTTTTGTTTGACCTTAAAAACCACTACGAATAATGAGACACAACATTGACCTAACAACTGAACAATTGAGGTTGCTATACATAAGTATAAGCACTCAGGCTATGGCTAACGATGGAATGCAACCCATCTTAGCTAAGCTTGAAAGACACCTCGCAGTAGCAAACATAGGGAAGAAGTAAACTTCTTTTTTTGCTATACACCGGCCTGATGCTGAGATAACATCGGAAGAGTATACTCCACCCTACACGAAGGTTTTTTAGTGCTATACACCCCACCAAAAGTGCGACGATAGCCTGCTACTATATATTACTTAATAGGCTATTGTCACCTTTTTTTAATTAGCCACCGTTTGTTCCAATACCACTACTTTTCTCATAAGTAAAACTTATTAAAACCGGTTTACTGATAGACATAGGTGATGTAATACCCACCCTTCTTTTTTTTTAAGTAAATGAAGTTTATACTTTTGTTTTACAAAACTAATACGATTCGGTATCGATAATATATGTGTAACAAGAAAACAAATTACTATGACTGAAATGAAACTATACATGCAGCGTTGTGAAGAACTACGCAACCAAAAGATGGCGGAGAGACACGCTGAAGCAACGGATGAATTCGGATTTTGCAGTGGCACTACTTACAAAGAGTGGAAGCAACCGGTGCGTCAAAAGGGTGTAAGTATGAAGGGTAAAACTTTCTCACACACGAAACTATGGGACTACCGTAACAAATAAAAATACTATGGATTTACAAGAATTATACACCTATTGCCGGGGGGTAATTGAGAAGTACCCAGCACTGCGGGATGATGTGATGCGCCACTTTGCTTTGGCGGAGATGGAGTGTGAAGACGATGCTTCTAGTGAAGAGCACGAAGTTGAGTTGTCGTTGACCGATATTAATGACTTAGTAGCGGACTACGAAATGCAAATGGGATTACAAAAGTAATACGATAGCGAACCGATAATATAAATGAACATAAAAAAAACTACTATGAAATTATACCACATTACAAAACAGGGCAACTTACACTTCCAATTGCAAGACGGGCGTTTAGCTGCGGTGTACCCATCAACCGGCTATGTTCGGGTATCGCGTAACCTTAAAGGTTTCGTTCGCGAAGAGTACAAGAAAAGTTTAATCAACCGCTTCAACACTACTGTTGAGAGTAAAAATCCGGGCACCGTAACGATGTGGCCGATAAACAAGCGAGTTGCTAAAACCGTCGAGTGCTCTGTTGACCGCCAATTGTTCTTTGTAAGTGCAAGCGGACACCTAGTCAAGTACCCACAGCCAGTGTACTACAAGTACGCAAACAGCAAGTGTGAATTGTACCCAAACGATATCGTGAAGCTAATGGATTTACTAACTGCGTTTGAAGCGAAAAACTGCTAGTATGGCGAACATTCAATACCAATACTTAGAAAGCGGCGAGCTAGTGACGGGTACATTTGTACTAAGTAATAGCCAAGATATAAGTGCTCACTTTAAAAACAAAAAGAAATGAGATACGGAGATGTAAAGTGTTTAGAGCGGCATGCGTATGCACCAGAGATGAACAAACTGCACATGCACAGTGGTGTGATACACAAAGTACCGCAATGCACCACGATAGTAGATGCAATAGATTATATTAGGAACGTAACACATTCAAGACGATGAAGAACAATAAATTAAAAGTAGGTGATAGAGTATGGTGGAAAGGCGGCTTCGGCAGTGAACCAATAAAAATAGCGACAGTAGCGGGTATTGAAATCACTCACGGCTATAAGTACGGCAAATCGGTTGACGAAGTAGATTGGGCAGAGGTATACGACCGTAATGTAACGGTTGACATAGACACTGAGAACGACGGATACCACTGGGCATACGCTAACCAAATTAAAAGAATAAGATAATGACGAATATAACTGCGATAGAGGTCTCGATTGAGGCATTGGAAAACGAGTGTCGAGCACACGACTTCACATTCATGGAAAACCCATGGCGTCACCGTCACTGGAGTAATGAATACGACCGTCGAGCGAAGATATTTACACTACTTGAGCGTCTAGGTCATAGTAGTAAAGCGATCGAAGTGTACAATACTTACGCTCCGGACTTTGCCAAGAGACCTCTGTCGAGCAGTTATTATTAATACAAAACTAACACGAGCAAGTGTCGATAATATACTTGTAACTACAAAACAAACTACTATGATATGCAAATGCGGTACACGAGAAGTACACCCAATCCGCGTTAAGTACGGCTACAACACTTGTGTGTCGTGCTCTAACACCGAGCGGTACGGTTGTGCACCAATCACTAATCACAAAACAGGTAACGAAATACAAATTATGTCTCAATCCCAAGCGGCAGCGATCGCGAAGTCGTCGCGTCGTAAAGGCTATGGTACATGCTTAAGATAATACTATGAAAAACGAAGAAGAATACACAGACATTATAGAGTCAATAGCTAGCTATATGGAAGGCCACTTGTACGACACCGTGACTTGGCAAACCGACCATCTTGATTTTGACACTGACGATGAAATTAACGAAATGCATGCGTTTGTCATTCAAGAAGTTGCGGCTGCCCTTTTTCGCAAGAGCTTACAAAACTAATACGAACAGCAAACGATAATATAATAAACGAATAACAAATGACAACAATTAAAAATACCTTCGAGCGTCAGCTACACGAAAAGTTCGGCGTAAACGTTATGTCAATGGAAGGCATACACTCGGCTATACTAGTCGACGGCACCCACGGCACGGAATACGTTAGCTACCATGACACTTCACCCGGTTGGGTGTTCGGCGTTCACCCTGAGCTGCAAGCGTTTATCGACGCGCACGGCTGGGAATGCGAATGGCGCAACAGCGAAGTGTTAGACTTATCACCTGGCCACGACTGGACGAGCGACTTTAGCGAAGCACAAATTGTATCTCACTGGAACGCAATGTGTGACTACATTCAAGCACCGGAAGACCACATATATGCTAACGACGATGAAGCTTTCGAAATGTTGCAACTAACTATACGTCAAACAGTTGCGGCGAGCAAAAACGATCGCTACAGCTTTGATGACAAGTGGCTAACACTTGATGGCTACGGTAACCCTATGTCGTTTAACGACCTCGAGCAGTGCATCGATGTACCTGAGCTCGAAGAGTATTTAATTGCACACGCATTAATTTAAACTTTATATACTATGAAAAGATTATCACTTTACGAACGCCTTAACCCTGAAGTAAAGGCAAAACTAATTGCCAACCAGTTAGACTACGAGTTTACTGTGGGTTTAGTAATTGCTAAGCTAGACTCAACGCTATTTTGGGACGATCTAACCATTCGCGACATTTCAAACCTAATTGTATTTAGCGACAGCGACATGCCACTCGATGCTAGCACTATGTTACATGGCGATGCAAACCTTATTCAACCACAAAACAAAGTAATATAATGGAAACTAAATTTATACCAACAAACCCTGAAGAGCTCGTTGGCTTTGAAAGCATACTTAAAGAGTTCAACACTATTAACGATACCGCTTATGTTTTTACCGATAATTATATGTCAAACTACGATGTATATGTAGGTGAAGAGTCCACCGCTGACGGCTATTCTCTATGGGTAATCAATGTTGACGGCGAAGGTCCTATACTAAGCGAAAACGTATACTACTACCAACCAAGTGCTTACGATATATTTAACCACCTCGGTGGCGGCTGGCGCGATGATTTAGTTGTGTACACGGATATTGATTTGCAGGAGATCGAATACTACATGATCAACGAGCTATGCACTAATTACGATAACTACTTAAATGAACTAGAAGATGCAAACTAAACAAGAAATGCCTAAATGGTTCGACGGCCAAGTATACAGCGAAGGCGGCACGGTATCGAATCCGTTTACAGGGGACAGTATTGAATTAACCGCTGAAGAACTAAGTATGTACGACTTAATCATGGGCGCACAAATGTTAAACCAGTGGAAAATAATGCAAAAAGGCTTAGGCTGGTTCCGCCGTGAGAATGCTGAGGCATACATGGTGCTACTTGATTAACCTTTAACACCAAAGAGAAATGAGCTTACAAAACTAACACGAACACTAATCGATAATATAATAAACTAAAAACAATTAATTATGCCAACATTTATTAAATCAAACGTCGACGCAACAGTCAACGTTAATTCAGAAGCAATTTTGTCTGCAGACTACAACTACAGCAATGAAGCTTTAACACTTACTTTTACTAACGGAAGCAAGTACAGATACACTCGTGTACCACGCTTTACATTTCACGGCTTACAAGAGTCTGCAAGCAAGGGTAAATTCATTAACAACTATGTTATCAACACGTTTAAGTTTAAGCGTGTATAATGACTGAAGATGAAATGCAAAAGCTGGCCTCGATTATCACTGATATGATCTTCGAGCGCCAAGCCGAGCTCGACGAAGAGTTCATGGCTGAGTGGCAAACTCAAATTCTTGTACAAACCGAAATGCCTAACAAGCAGGACGAGCTTAAACGCTTAGAAGAAATGCTTAGTAAAGCTATTGATGACGAAGAGTTTGAGCTAGCCGCGACCATACACCAAAAAATAACTAAACTTAAAAGCAAATAATTATGAATATTAAACCAATGCTCGCATACAAAGCAGGTATCAAGCCTATAGATTTTTCAGAGCAAGTGTATATTCAACCAAAGCTTGACGGCGTACGTTGTTTATTTACTAAAGACGGTGCGTTCTCACGTACCGGTAAACAATTTATGAACGTTAAACATATTGAAAATGAATTACAACCACTATTCAGCGACTACCCAAACCTTATCCTTGACGGCGAACTATACAACCACGCCCTCAAAAACGATTTCGAGAAAATCATTTCGCTCGTCAGAAAGCAAAAGCCTACTGATGACGACCGCCTCGAGGCCAAATCGCTAGTAGAATTTCACTGGTACGACATTATTGACGACGACAACGACATATTGTTTATTGATCGCAGTAAGTTTATCCACGAGTTATTAAGCGACTTCTTCCCAGGCGCAGATGCACACCACGTGTTTCCACTTGTAACGATTCGCATTGATTCACTCGACAAAGCCCGTGCTATACACGACGCTAACCTCGCCGGCGGCTTTGAAGGCTCTATCATTCGTCTTAACAAAGTATACGAATGCAAGCGCTCGTACAACCTGCAAAAGTTTAAAGACTTCAGCGACAAGGAAGCTACGATCATCGGCCACGTAGAAGGCAAAGGCAAGCGTGCTGGCACACTCGGGAAGTTTATTATGCGCGACGAAGCGGGCATCGAGTTTGGCTGCCCACCCGGTAAAGGCTTCACACACACGGATTTACGAGTAATACTTGAAAACATTAACCACTACATTGGCAAGACAGCTACGTTCACTTATTTCGAGCGTACTAAAGCAAACAGCTACCGTCACCCACAATTTAAAGCAATTAGAAACTATGAGTAAGACATCCACACAAATCAAAGACCAACTGGTACGCAAAGGCGCTTCTGAAGTTATTGAAGAGGCATTGAAATCTGGCGTGTTCTTTAGCGACGTAGACGAAATGCACAACTGGATTGAGAACAACTTCGATTACAACATGCTCGGCCATACCGATAATGAATATGACGAAGTAATGGACATTATGATGGAAGAGGTGCACGACCGTGTATACGAGTTTTTTAACCAAGTACAACAAGGTATTTTAGAAAAAGCTTTTCTTGTGCAAAAAAGTTTAGCCCATGATACGGATCTATAAGCACATTAAACAGTTGCGTAACTACCTCGGCACGTTGCAGTTAGAGACAATTAATCTGTCTTTACAAGCATCGAGAACAGGTTGGAACGCAGACCTGCAGAAATCAATCACTAACAATGCTTTGCTAATTCGCAAGTACGAAAGACGTCTGAAGCTCATAAAAATGATATCATGACGGAACTAGTATCCTTGCTTATGGTAGTTGTTGGCGGTGCTGCAGTCGCTATGGTTATCTATAATATATTTAACCACTACGAAGAATGAGACGCTTAATCTACAAAATGTACGAAGATAATATGTTGAGTATGGCCGCTGCATTGCGGTTACTCGACTACCTAGACACTAAAGACCGATGAATATATTTTACCTAAGCCATGACCCTGACCGTGCTGCTCGCATGCAATACAACAAACACGTTGTTAAAATGATTCTTGAATCAGCACAATTGTTGTGTACTGCGCACCACGAGTTGGGTAACCATGATGTTCCTTATAAAGTAACGCATAAAAACCATCCATCAGCCGTTTGGGCGCGTTCTAACGACCTCGCATACCTCTGGCTATATGAACATATGATGGCACTCGGTCGGGAGTACACACGGCGCTACGGTAAGACGCATCTAACGATTGAAAAGTGTAGAGACGTGCTTATGGATTTACCGCCTAACATTCCATGTGAAGTGTGGGAAGATCCACCACAGTGTATGCCTGACGAGTACAAGTCTGAATGTGCGGTAGAAGCGTACTGGAACTACTACGAAGCTGAAAAGCACACGGTAGCTAATGCTAATGAAACTAAAATAACTAGATATGAAAATAGCTGCATATAATTCGGCGATGAACAGTATTAAAGAAGAGCTTGCTCGAAAAAATGAGGATCAGGTTATATATGCAACCTTAGGGTCGGAGCAAAAGTGCGACGATAGCAAGTAATAATATAATAGTAACAGGCTAATGTCACAGTATGAAAGAAATATGAAATACCTAAACGATCGCCGTATAATATATAGACGGAACCCGGTTAGCGACAAGCCTTCAGCTATTTATGAATGGGGTAACTTCTACGAAGAAGGCACCCACGAATGTTATACGCTATTCCAAACAAAAGCTAAAATCAATACCTTCAAATCGCTTAAGTGGCATTTGTATGTGTTGTGGTACCTTAACGATCATCTTAACCAAGACGACTTTCACAACCTCGCATTGTTCATATGTGATAAGGAAAACGGTTTTACAACTTTCGATGTATCGGAACAACTTATTGAGAACATGGTTTACCAAGTTAGCATGTTAGATTTAGAAAGACCACCAGCAAATAAGCTACGCAAGATTATATTTAAAGACAACAGCGGGCTTACAACTGAAGAAAAGCTACGCATTGTAGGAACAATGGTTGGTAAGCAGAAGCTTACTGAAACAGAAATTTACGATGCAATGCTTTATCTTCACGATGCTGGTGAAAAGATTACAATTAAAAAGATAGCTGAGAGCTTAGAGTGTTCAACACGTACCGTGCATCGTAACATGAGTGTTGAGTTAAAGAAAGAAAAACAATTACTTAACCAAGAACTATAATGAAGAAATACAACATACAAAATTACGTCAGGTACAAAGACGACTTAAAGCAAGCTTTAGACAGAAATGCTAGGATCGACGAGTCAGGTAGACTGTTCAGTAATAATGAGTACATCGTGCAGTGGTTACCATTAGTTGAGAACTTAGCGCGTAAATTCAGTACATCAGACCAAGCCTCTGGAGTGATGAGCATTAACGATCTCATTCAGGAAGGCGCTTACGGCTTAACTGCTGCAGTGCACAAAATTGATTGGAACAAAATAAACGATTCTGACGACCCTGAAAAGACAATCAAGTCATTCCTATCAAAAAGAATAAAGGGAGCGATACGACGCGCTATAGATATCAATAGAGGCGACGTACGCATCCCCGAGCATAAACTAAATGAAATACGCAAGAACCCGGACGACGAGCAACTCGTTTCTATGTTCTTCAACAGTGTGTTCTCAAGTATCGATGCATCTTACGATGATTCTGAAAATCCATTCCTGCAAATTGCAGACAATTCAGAGCCGTACAACATTTTGTTGATGCACCAGTACTTATTGGGTTTAATGAAACAACACTTAACACCTGTGCAGTACGATGTATTGCGTTTATCTTACGGTCTTGACCAACCTAAAATGCCGGCAATGCAAATTGCTAATCATGTAGGAATCAGTGTAGCGACCGCAAATGTGCGTATTTCACAAATTAAGAAGGAAGCAATCGACACGTTGATAGCGAACACCGATCCTTCCCAAGTACTTGATTTTGTGTAATTTAAGTGTAAAATACTAGTTAAACAAAACTGAATATGTGTAATTATAATAATAACGAAACCCACACACCCTATGACCTTAAATGAAAAATTAGCGACGATTCAAACCAAATTCAAGTCTAAGAAATCGCGTTACAATTCCTTTGGTAAGTACTACTTTCGTAGTGCTGAGGACATTCTCGAAGCAACAAAGCCTTATCTATTAGAGTTAGGAGTTAGTGTAACAGTCAGTGAATCCATCATTGCAGCCGAGCCCTTCCCTATTATGGAAAGCAAAGCCACAATAACCGACGGTGAATCTGCTATACACGCCACAGCTATCGTTGGTATCGACCTCGATCAGAAAGGTATGCAAATGCCTCAAAAGTTCGGTTCAGCATCATCGTACGGGAAAAAGTATGCCCTCGGCAATCTGTTCCTTATCGACGACACGCAAGACTCTGACGCTGGTAATAACCACGGTAAGGCACCTGCGGTTAAAGCTAAGATAACCTCTTCTTCGGACGCTGCGTTCACTAAGGCAATGGAGTATGTAAAAGGAGGGGGTAAGTTAGATGCTATCAAAGCGAAGTACGACTTATCCCCTGAGGTTGAGAAACTACTAAGTACATTATGATAGACGAAAAAGCGATTGACAAGCTGCGTGAAGACGAGCATTACTATGGGGAATTTGGTAAACAATTCCTAAGCAATAGCGACATCTCCACGTTGCTTCGAGATCCATTAGCTCTTGGTAAACCGAGAGAACAAGTTCCAGCGTTCTTGGTTGGCGGTTATTTTCACACCGCTATCCTCGAACCTGACAAGCTTAAGAAGTACAAGATTATCGAGTCTTCGACAAGAAACACTAAAAAGTATAAAGAAATCTCTGGCGGCGAAATGTGTTTGCTGCAGCACGAGGTTGACCAACTTGAAGTGATGATTGACAAAGTGCTCGCTAACGATGTATGCCGAAGCTTGATCCGGCCGATCGATGGTGAATACGAGTTACCTGGTATTACAGAAATCGACGGCATTGCTTGGAAAGGTAAAGCGGATATTATCAACCGTGACGACGGACTAATCGTTGACCTGAAGACAACAGCTAAGCTGGATGACTTTAGATGGTCGGCTTCGAAGTACAACTACGACAGTCAAGCGTATATCTACCAAAAGATATTCGGTTACGATATGGTCTTCGTTGCGATTGATAAAACTACGCACCAAATTGGTATATTCGACTGCTCACCACAATTTATTGAGCGTGGCAAAGACAAAGTCGAACGTGCTATAGAAGCCTACAAGTTATTTTACGACAACCCAGAATTTGAACCAAGAAACTATTTTATTAACCAAACATTATAAGTATGGCATCAATTATTAAAGCAAGTATCAACCTTAACATGATCGACAAATCAAAGATCATTGAAGGAAAGAAAGGTAAGTATTTACCTATTACAATTACAATTAACGATGAAGTTGACCAATTTGGCAATCAAGGGCCAGTCATGATTGAGCAATCTAAAGAAGAGCGCGAGGCTAAAGCGCCAAAGGTTTATTTAGGTAATGTAAAAGTCGTGTGGTCAAACGGTCAAAACGTAGACGCTGCACCACGTCAAGACCAACAAGGTGGAATGGCTCCACCACGCCAACCACAGCCTGCACCTGTTGATGATTTACCATTTTAATCATATGTACGAAGAAGATTTTATAAATATCTCGTACGATAAAGACGGTAAGCCAACCTCAGTAGAGGATTAATAATAACAAATACGCAATTTAATTAAATGCAGACAACAGAGATCAATGGATTTTTGATTGATAAATTCAATCAACACGGTCTTGAAGAAGGTAAATCGCAGGGGATATGTCCCCTGTGTTCTTCTGATAGAAAACCCAAAAATGAGAAAGCAAAGTGTGCTTCTTACGATTGGGAACGAGGTCTCGGTACTTGTCATAACTGCGACAAATCGTTTCAGTTACATACCTATCAGCGCAAAGGCACTTCGGCTAAAACTTATGTTAAGCCTGAGTCCTTTGTTGTTGAGGAGGTCGGCAGTAAAGTTGAAGAGTGGTTTAAAGCTCGAGGCATATCAAGAAAGACGTTACACGAACTGCGTGTGACTGAAGGCTCCGAGTACATGCCACAAACCGGTAAAACCGAGAATGTTATAAAGTTCAATTATTTCATGGGCGACGACTTGATCAATGTCAAGTACCGCGATGGGAGAAAGAACTTTAAATTATATAAGGGTGCTGAGAAAGTATTTTACAACATAGATAGCGTTGTAGGATATGAGTACTGTATTCTTGTTGAGGGAGAAATGGACGTGCTTGCCCTACACGAAGCTGGTATTAGTAACGTAATATCAGTGCCTAACGGCGCAACACTTAATACTAACAACTTAGATTACTTAGATGCTTGTATTGATTATCTTGACGACAAAGAGAAAATCATATTAGCAGTAGACTCAGACGACGCGGGATTAGCGCTTCAAAGCGAGCTTATTAGAAGACTCGGTTCCGAAGTGTGTTACTTAGCTACGTTTGACGATTGTAAGGACGCTAATGAATACCTTATAAAACATGGACCAGAAAAGCTCGTATCTAGAATTACGAATGCAAAGCCCGTTCCGCTTGAAAACGTTACAACATTCCGAGACATTGAAGACGAAATCACGGACTTCGTTCGTAATGGGTTTAAGCCCGGCTTTCAAGTTGGCCTTAGTAACTTCGATGATATCTTCAGTACTTATACTGGGCAGTTTATTACTGTTACGGGTATACCTTCCAGCGGTAAGTCCGATTTTGTAGATAGAATGGTTGTTGGCTACAATAGAAATTACGGCTGGAAAACAGCCTTTGCTTCGCCTGAAAACCAACCTACATATCTACATGCGCACAAGCTTATGCGTAAATGCTGGGGTGGAATGCCTACGGCAGCAGACATATACAGTGATAGATGGAACCAAATTGCAGATCACTGCAACACTAACTTCTTCCATATAGATATGGAACGTTACACTCTTGAAGCTGTGTTAAAGAAAGGTGCTGAGCTAGTAAAGCGCAAAGGTATTAAATGCTTAGTTATCGACCCGTTTAACAAAGTGCGCTCTAACGATGCGTCTGGTGATGTTAATGTGTACACACTTGAGTACTTGCAGAAGATTGAAACCTTTGCTAAAAAGTATGACGTACTTGTTATCGTTGTAGCACATCCTACTAAAATGTACAAAGATGCTAACGGTAAAATTGAAGAGCCAACTATGTACAACATTAAAGGCGGTGGCGAATGGTACGATGCTTCTTACCACGGTCTTTTAATACACAGGGACTATGAAGCTAAGACTGTTAAAGCTAAAGTGCTCAAGGTTAAGTTTCAAAACCTCGGCGAGAATGGTGCTGAAGCGCATTTTAAGTGGCAACCAGATTCAGGAGACTATATGTCTATAGACAACCCTGCTGATATACTTGGTGATAAAATGCCCTGGGAATAATGGGTAGTGGTAACAAAGCTAAAGGTAAGAAAACAAACTTTGGTAGTTATTACCGCTCGCCAGAAGAGTATGAAGCAATGGTATGGTGTTTAAAAAACAAAATAATTGTTGCGCCTTTAGCTGCGGATAAAGTAAAAACGGACCCGCAAAACTTTTATATTGACATTATTATTCAAGGCCGATTAAGCCGTAGCCCGAATACGTTTGACGCTAAAGAGCTGTGGCCACAAATTTACAAATACTACAAATACTATTATGACAAACATCGAAAATCAGTATAAAGCTTTAATACAAGAGCTATTGCTTGCACCTAATAAAGATGATCGCACAGGCACTGGAACACGCTCTGTATTTGGCAGAATGCTAATACACGATATGAGCGAAGGCTTTCCTTTGTTAACAAACAAGCGTGTGTACCACAAGATGGCTATTCACGAATTGCTTTGGATCGCAAATGGACGCACTGACATGCAATATCTTCGCGATAATGGCGTTACATACTGGAATGCTGATTACGATCGCTCAGGACGCTCTGATGAGACCCTGGGGCCTGTATATGGCAAACAATGGCGCGACTTTAACGGCGTAGACCAATTGTTTAATGTATTAGACGATGTACGCAACAATCCGACGTCTCGCAGAATGATTGTTAACGCTTGGAACCCCGCAGATATGCCTGATATGGTATTACCACCGTGTCATTACGGCTTTCAGCTTTATGTAAATGACGGACAGCTTGATTTAATGTGGCAGCAACGCTCTGCTGATGTGTTCTTAGGTTTACCCTACGACATTGCAATGTACGGCTTATTGCTAGAAATGATTGCCAAAGGCAACAATTTAAAACCTGGTAAGCTTATTGCGCAACTTGGTGATTGCCATTTGTACAACGACCACTTAGAGCAAGCTAGAGTGTACTTAGCGAGAGTGCAGCCAGCGCATATGCCGGAGTTGGAGCTAGCTAAGGGCATGTATAGCACAATGAACAACGAGGTCGTGATCCCTGAGTTTAGCGA
>WLWE01002008.1_pt1 | contig 13813 bp, 10 predicted proteins | sample 6718301 | NCBI WGS metagenome assembly WLWE01 (sample SAMN12718691, study PRJNA515312) | sponge metagenome | isolation source: marine sponge | host: Mycale hentscheli | place: New Zealand: South Island, Marlborough, Capsize Point | collected 2003-05-01 | reverse complement strand
AGCAGCAGGTAAAGAAGTTGACTTAGGAACAGGATGGTTCTTAGGTAGCACTGACCCAACACAAACAGATGAATACAAAAACATGTTAGCAGCTGGTGTTGACCCATTAGTAGCTAGAGAGTTTGTATTAGATAATGTTTTAGGTGTACAGATTTATGAACAACAAAGAAAAAAAGCAGAAGAAGCAATACAGTTTACTGGAGAAAGAGCAGAGAGATTTGAAGAAGCTGGATTAAAACCAACAGTAACTATTGGTCGTTGGTTATTTAAACCAGTAGATGAAATTATAGAACCAGGAACAGCTGCATACAACAACATAACTGGTGCTTTAGATATACTTGCACAAATCTTTTTAGACCCAGTAGGTGCTGCAACATTAGGATTAGGAAAACTTAGAGCTGGAGCAAAAACATTTACTGAATTAGAAAACTTAAGTAACGTAGGTAAGTTATTTGAAAACACTGGATTACTCCAGGGAACACGTAAAACTATATTTGGACCAACATCACAAGAATTTCTTGCAGGTAAGAATGGTGTAAAGTTTAAACAATTTTTATGGGAAAACAATACATCAGATATTATTGCAACATCAAAAAATAATATTGATGACTATGATTTTTATGTTGCTTTAGATAAATTTAAAGCAAAGAATAAAGGTAAATCATTCGATGAGATAGATGATGCGCTTACTAAAGAATTAGTTAATGAGAATTTATTAGTAAAGGCAACATTAAATAATGTTCCTACAGTTAAACGTGCTGGTAACAACATGACAAAAATGATGGAAAGAACTTATGGAACAAGACTTATTACAGAAAATAAAAATGATAGTTTAGTTTCACTAAATAGATTTATACGTTTAGCTACATCAAGTATGGATAAAGATAAAGCTGCTAAAACTGCAGATAAGTTTATGAAAGATTCTATGAAAGCACTTAGTGCTGCAGATGCCCCTTCACAAACAGCAATAGTTGTAACTAACTTTATAGAAAGAAATTTTAAACCAGCTGTTATACGTGGTCTAGCAGGTGTAGATGAAAAAACTACTGTTAAAAAAGCTGCAACAAAGTTAACTGAATGGCAAACTAAATTAGTTGATGAAGGATTAAGTGTCCAGGCAAGGTTTATTGGAACTGCTAAGAAAAACAAAGATACTGTAAGAAGTTATGCAATAGATTCATCTGGCGGAGATTTACCAATAACTAATGTATTGAGACAATTACAAGGTGGTAAATTAAATGGTGTTGAAAACTTATTAGACCCAGTAGTTGCATCACAGTTAGCAGATGAGATATTCTTACCAGACCCTAAAGCTTTGTTGCGTTCTGCTAAAGCATTAGATGACACACTAGGAAAAATAGGAACTAAATTACTAGCTTCTGGAAATGTAGAATCAACAAGAAGATTTATGGATTGGTACTATGGTGCTTTATTCAAACCATTAGTTTTGTTAAGACCAGCATGGACAGTAAGAGTTATAGCAGAAGAGCAATTAAGAATGTTATCTTCTGGTGTTACAAATGTTATTACACATCCAGCACAGATGATTGCTAGAGCTACAGGTAAACAAAAAGAATCAAGCAAGATGTTATTAGGTTCTTTTGAAGATAACGCACAGTTTATTGATGTAACTTTAAATGGTGCAGGTATAACTTCTGCTTCCAGGAGAACAGGTGGAACAGGTAGATTTACTACAGTATCAAGACAAGAGAATAGAAAAGCTTGGGGTGAAGCATCATTTAGAAACTTTATGCAACACAAGTTTGACCCATTGTCCAGGAGACTTGCTGCAATACAACTAGAACCAAATACTGCTGCTAGAAAAGCGCAGCTAAATAAATTAATTAAAGAAGCACAGACACAAGGTAACCCATTAAATAAACATATTAGAAAAGTTACAGGTGCAGAAGGACATGCTTTTAAAGGAGCTGGCTTTAATGGTGCGCCAGGTAAAGCTAAAGCAGAAGAGTTTATTCACTATGCAAATGCTTCAGTAGCACAAGTTACTGGTGGAATTGTAGAGACAAGCACTAAAGGTAATAGAGCAAGACTTGCTAGAAACTGGATAGATGAGAATGGTAAAGAAGATTTACTTAAAGCTTTGTCAGATGAAGCAATGGATGCTGCAGAGTTAGTAGGATTAGAAAATATAGACATGGGTAAATACTGGGCTGGTCAGCTTAGTGATGCTGAATACACTTCTATAACCACACAGTTAAGAAAAAACCAAGAGAAAATGAAAAAAGATTTCGTTAAGAAGTTTGAAAAAGTATTACCAGAACAAGCACGTGGAGAGTTAAAGAATGCAATGACATCACAAACTAGAAGGTTAGATGACTTTGTAGATGAATCTTTTAATTTCTTTATGACTATTCCTACTAAGACAATGTCAAGAGCGCCAACCTTTAAGTTTCATTACTGGGACAAAGTGGGAGACTTTGCACAACATGCTAATGCAGCAACACTTAAGAAGTTAGTACAACAAGCTAAAGAAGCTGGACTAGCTACAGGAACTAAAAATGAAAAAGCTGTACTTAAAAAACTAGAAAGTTACCAAGGAGTTAAAGGCGGCATAAACAAAGTAGAGATTATAGATAAGATAGGTGCATCACATGCGCTTACTGAAACTAAAAAACTTCTTTATGATGTATCTACGAGAACAAGATTAGGTAATGCAACTAGAGGAATATTCCCATTCGGTGAAGCATACGTAGAAATCTTTAGTACTTGGAGTAGATTACTTGTAGAAAATCAAGGCAGACCTTTACGTAGAGCGCAGCAGCTTGTACAGTCAGCACAAAAACCTAACCCAGTGTTTGATGATTCTGGACAAAAAGGATTCTTTTACAAAGACCCAAATACTAATGAAGAGTTATTTGGTTATCCAGGAGAAGGATTAATACAGAAGTGGATGTTTAAAGACTTAACAGAGAATGGTGTACAAGTTAACTTGCCAGTCTTTGCTGGTTCTTTAAACATAGCAGGTAACTTAATACCAGGTTTTGGTCCAACTATTACAGTGCCAGCTGCATTTATAAATCGTAAGTTCAATCTATTAAGACCAGGTAAGTGGGAAGAGACAGTATTGTTTGGTGACTTTGCACCACCTCGTACAGAAACTATTAGTGAAGTTATAACATCGTTGGCACCAGCACCATCTTGGTTAAAAAAACTAGGTACTGCTTTTGGAATAGGTGGAGCAGAATCTAAACGTATGTTCTCCAATACAACTATTGATGTGTATAAAGCTTTAGTGTATGCAGGAAAGATTGATGATAGTTCTCCAGAAGGAGCTAATGAAGGAATGGAGTTAGCTGGAGACTACGCCAGGAATATATTTATTATTAGAAGTATTTCACAAGCTATTGGACCATCTGGTTCTGTAAGCCCTAAGTATGAGATATCTGATAAGACAGGACAACTATTCTTGTTTGAAACATTAGCTGAAGAGTATAGAAATATATCTAATGCTTCACCAGATAGTTCTACAGCAGTTAAAACATTCGTAGAGAGATTTGGATTTAACCCAATTACATTAGCTACCAGTAGAACAGAGACTATAAAGAAAAGACCAGTCACAGCTGATGGTGCGACATGGGAGAGAAATAACCCAGAACTTGTAGAGAAATTTGATTTAACTTACGCATTCTTAATTGATGAAACTAATTCAGAGTTTATGTACGAACAATATTGGAATCAGATTATTAGTGGAGATAGAGTTCCTAGAACTATAGAACAATGGCAACAAGCTAAGAATATTCTTTTAGGCAGCGTTGAGTATGAAAACTTTGTTAAAGAGAATGGACTGTTAGTAAGAAATGATAAAGTTTCTGTACAAGCTAAAAGAAATAAGAAAGCAGAGATAGCTAGTAAGTACCCAGGTTATGGTAGAAGCATAGATTATTCACAAACTAAACCAGAGATGGATGATTTGATTGATGAATTGTACACATGGTTCGACCCAGTTAGCTATCAACTAGATAGTTCACTAACAACTAACCCAGCAGCATTAGGTTTAGTTGAGTATGTAAAGACTAGAGATGCAGTAATTGCACAAACAAAACAATTAAATCCTACTTATACTGACACTTCTTTTAGAAGTTCAAACAAACTAGCACCATTTAGAAGCTTGTTAAGAAACAAGATGCAAGGTATATTGGTTAAGTACCCAGAGTTTGGACCCTTAGCAAAAGAAATCTTTGAAAGAGAACTCCGAGAAGCAGATGAAGATATAGAATTAATAAGAGGATTAAATGACAGTTGATGAATTTTTACAAAGAATAGAAAGTATAATACTTCAGATTAATGAAGATGATTCACTAGGTACCAATCAAATAGGTATCTCAACAGAACAAAGAGTAGATATATTATCAGCACCTACAGTGCAAGATGCTTCTTTATATTTATTGTCTGCAAACATTCCACAGTATGTAATAGATTTCGCTATATCTGGACAAGACATAACAGGTGTTACAGGAGATAATGTTGCATTAGCAGCAGCTACAGAACAATATGGACAGTTTGGTAATCAAGATGCAGTATTAGGTGTACCAGCTAACTATGTTCCTCCACGTTCTGGAGCTACAGATTTTTATACTGAAACAGATTTAGTTAACTTATTTGCTGGCAAGTCAGAAGAAGAGATTGCTGGAATACAAGCAGATTTAATTAACTCTAACTTACTTAGTGTTGGTGATGGATTTATGCCAGGAGAATGGGACCTAGCAACTCAAAGAGCTTTTACTCCAGTGTTAAGCAGAGCAAATAGAGGTGGTGTTACTGATGTAGAAAAACTTAATGGTGCAGCATGGAAAACAACATTAGATGAATATGTTGCTAATCCAGTACCAGAGATACCACAATCAGAGACTTACTTACCAGCTGACCCAGCAACTATTGCACAAAAGGTAAAAAGACTTTATGCTGCAGATTTAAACAGAGACCCTAATCCCTCTGAACTTAAACTGTTATCTAATACAATGTACAAAGAAGCAGAAGCTTCTTATCAGCAGAATCAATCTTTAGCTGCTACAGCACAGCAACAACCAGAGATGACTGGAGAAGAAATACTTGCTGGTGATTATGGAAACTATGCAGCTGACAATGTACAAAGCGCTATCGAGGACCAAGGTCTTACACAGATAGATGCTGAAAGTAGAATGAGAGAAAAGTTCGATATGATAACAGACAAAGAGAAAAGCAGATTAGGAGAGAATTATAGTGCAAGGAATACTAGGGCTACTATTCTTAATAGTATCGCTAACAGACCCAATTAGTAATATGAATCAACAAGAACTAATTTCATTTATGGAAGCCATTAAAGAGCAAGAGAATGCTGGCGGCAATTATCTGCTGGAACATAAACCAACCAAGATGAAAGGTTACAATGGAGAGATTATAGATGTCCAGGCATTAGGTGCTTATGGTATCTTAGATGTTAACTGGGACAAATGGTCTAAACAAGCAGGATATGAAGGTGCAGACTGGAGAACACCAGAGATGCAAGACATTGTCGCAGCTTATAAGTTTTCTGAATACTACAATAAGTATGGTTCTTGGGACTTAGTAGCAGTTGCTTGGTATGGTGGTCCAGGTAAAGCTAACACCGCTATGAACGCAGGTATCGATGCGATAGGGGACACAGGGAACATAGAAGGTTTTGGACCTAATATACAAGAGTACGTAACTAGCGTTATGGATAAGTATGCTGGATACCTAGAAAAACAACCAGTCAATGCTGATGTTCAAAGTTATATACAACAGAACAAACAAGAGATACAATCCACACCTAAATTAAATACACAAGATGATGGCATGGTTCCAGGCATAGACCCAATGCAAAAGTATGCAGCAGATATGTTATCAGCATTAGTTCCTAATAGAACACAACCAGTAAGTGATGTACAGTTTGAATCACAAGTACCACAACAAGCTGGAAGTTTTGAAGGAGCGCAAATCAAAACAGAGATAGTCAGAGATAACGAAGATAAATTTACAATAGATGATATCTTGTCAACAATGGACCCAGAATGAAACCAATAAACGAAATGTCTTTTCAAGAACAAATGAAGTTATCCAGACAAAACAGACAGTTAAAGAAACAAAAATTCTTAAAAGAAAACAAAATTAAAAGATAGTTATGGCTACTGAAGAAGAGTTAGCCAACATAGCTGCAGCAACAACTGCACCAATAATACCTTTTGAAGCTTCTAGGAGAAGTGTAAATTACATAAGTAATTACGTACCAGATTTAAGTAATCGGTCAGACTATACCCAGATAGATTTAAAAAAATTAATGAAGTCAATGGATGATTTTATTAAGTTTGTAGGGTATAAACCGAAAGACTTTGACATGACATTACTAAGTGATTTGTTAGATGTAGAACAACAATTAACTCATTATGATTTAGCTGATGTAATAGGTGATGACTTTTTAGTAAAAATAAATGATATAGGTGTTGTAGAATCAGAAAAAAAAATAGGAAAAATATTAGTTGATTTAATAAACCTTGAAGAAGATATAACAATTAAAACAATGAATAAGCTAGCCGCTAATGGTTTAGAAGCAGCAAATATAAGTTTGTTTGATACTTTCAATGAAACAACTGCACATGTCATAGACCAAAGTATGGACAATCTAAAAAGATTATCTGGTAATTTAAACTCTACTCCTTTAGAAATAGCAACACTTATGAAGCAAGGTAAGTTTGCAGCTATTACTGGAGCAGAAAATGATATATTTGATATAGCTATTTCAGTGTCAGAATATGTACTCAATTCTAAATTAATGTTAACAAGAACAGTAGTTCCAGAATCTATAGACATGAGAAGTAATTTAAAAACACTTGTAAATTATGGACCAGATGATTTAAAAAATGCAGAACAATTTATGGACTACAATCCAAATATAAATATTGATATAGGTAAAAACAAAAATTTATCGGCAAGTAATTTCACTGAAACTATGAATGCTTATAGAACATTTTTAGTTGATAGAACAAAAGATTATTTAAATAGAACAGATAATTTTTATTGGAGACTTGGTGACACAGGAGTACCAGATGCTGATAGTGCATTTACTTATGATGTTAGACAGGTAATTACTAGAACTTGGACCAATACACCAAAAGAATTTAGAAAAAATGAAACTATTTCTGGACCAGATGTAAAAGCAAGTACTAAACAGATAGAAGATATTGTTAAAAAGAAATTACCTAAACCTCTTAATTTTTATGAAGTAGAAAAGATAGATACAAAGACAGCTGCATTTGCAGATGAAGCAGTATCAATACTTAAACCAGATATCAGTCTTAAAGTAAAAGGTACTATGCACATGGCACCAGCTGTGAACTTTATAGAAAAAGTACAGAATGCTGGAGTAGATTTGTTAGTACAGAACTCCAGGACAGGTAAGCTTACTCCAATATCTGCAGTTTCAATGCAGACAGCTGGTATAGATGACACCTTAAACTTATGGGTAGCACCTAATCAAGACCTTAAAGAAGCAGAGTCAGCAATAGATAGCATAGTAAACAAACCTTTAGATAGACAAGGCACTATCTTAACTAGAGATACTGCACCTAAATCTAAGCAGGAAGTCTTAGATAATGTACGAAGAGCATTCGTAGATAATCACAGTGAAGCTGCACTAAAGACAGCAGAAGATATGGTCAAAACAAAACCTAAGTTTGCTAGCAAAGTTCTTAAAGGATTAAGTAAGTTAGATGTGGGACAAGAAGTAATAGAGAAAGGTTTATCTAAGTTAGGTACTAAGTATGGAGCAGCAGCTTTTACTGGACCAGCTGCAGGTATCCTTGCGTTCTATGAAACATTAGTTCTTGCCGCAGATGTAGCTAATGCTGCAACTAAAGCTATAGACAAAGATGTAGATTTCTTTGACAACTTTGGTGAGATAGATGACAAGTATTCTATAACATACAAACTCACAAAACCTTTTTATGAAACATTATTTAAAGGAATCAATAATGTAACCTCCAACGATAACCAAAATAATGAAGTACAATATAGTATGGAAAGTAGTAAGTAATGGCATATACAGGTGAAAAATATGTAGGAGATTTAGCTCTTTATTACATTGCAAAAAAATTAGAAACAGGTGTAAAATCTGGAACTGTTAAAGAGGCAGTATCTCAAAATGATATAGATGCGCAATTAAGAGGTTCAAAAGTAAATACAAAAACTGGTGATATTGTTGATGATAAAAAGATGGGTTTAAATGTAAAAAAAGCTACAATATTTAATCAAGATGAAGTATCTGCTGCTATGAATATGGCAGACAATTTGCTAGGTTTACCAGACAAATTAGATTACACAGACCCAACTGTTAAGTTTCGTGAGATGGAGAGAAACACTGCAGAAGTTAAAAAGGTAGAACAAAAAATAACACAAGCTGTTAGTCCTAACGAAGTTACTTTTGATTTTGCTCCTAACAAACCAGTTGAACTTGTTATAAAAGATTCTAAGGGAGCTAAGGACCCAGTCTATACAGGAGTTACTTTTGATTTTGCTCCAGGTAAAGACCCTAAACAAGTTATAGCTGAAGCACAATTATCCGCAAACTATAATATTTCTACTCCAACGTTTCCTTTATCAAGTGAAGGTGCAGCAAGTCAACCTATATTTAAACCAGAAGATGCACCAATAAATTTACCACCTCCAGGTGACCCACTTCCAGGTGACCCACCTCCAGGTGATGTACTACCTCCAAGTGGACAGTCACAAGAACAAACTTTAAATCCTAATAAAAATCAATTTAATAATATACCAGATGGTGCAGACTTAGTAGATGTAGAAGGACAACTCTTCTTACGATATGCTGTACCAGGTGCAGGTTCTTTATACCAGGGCAGCACAATCTTTATGTTCTATGAGGTACGATACAATGACCCAATAGAAGCGGGCTTCGTTACTCCAGGACAAGATTACTTTGTTAATGCTAAGTTTTCTTATGATGACTTAGACCTAATGGGAGTTATAGCTGGTAACAGTGCAGACCTTCCAGGTAATGACCCAGTAACAAATAAAGCACCACATCCATTTACATCTTTTGCAGAGAACCTAGCTAAAGAAGCTACGATACAACCTTGGTTATTAGACCCAGATTCAGTTGCCTTAATAGCTGAAGCTGCACTAGAAGGTAGAGAAGTTACGCAAGCAGAATGGTTTTCTACTAACTGGTATGACACACACAATGAAGCTGAACGTTCTTGGTTAAGAGAGTACACAGCTGACCCATTAACAGCTACACAAAAAGCTAATGATTACAAACTACAAGTTGCTTCAGCACTTAAAGCTGCAGGAGTATCTGGTGGTTATGATACAGATACTAACCAAGAGTTAGCTGCACCAGATGCTTTGTCTGGATGGATAGCAAACAAGTGGGTTACTGGTGAATGGTCAGAAGCTTATACAACAGAACAGTTAGCTTTATTTGCAGACCCATTTAGAAGTGGTGTAAGAGATATCAAGTTCTCAGAATACATAGATAGCGGTGGTGTTGGTGGATTAAACAGAACTGCTGAACAAGAAGATAGAGTAAGAGGTTTATATACACAATGGCTTGGTCCAGTGTTTGGCAGCTTAACAGATGCAGAAGTTGCAGAGAAAGCTGGAAGGATTAGAAACAATCCAGACTACGAAGCAGCATTAGTTGAAAGTTTAAAGACAAGTAGATTAGCTTTGTTTCCTAAACACACTAATACTGAATTAACATACGATGATATAGTCAGTCCTTATAGAGGAATAACTAGACAGATATGGGGACAAGAAGCAGATGAGACACAAGGATGGTGGCAAGACATGGTAGCTACTAATGACTATGAAGCATCACAAACATTACTTAGAACAAAAGGTTTAGAACAAAACATAGGACAAGTTACAGTAGAAGCAACTAGAGCATTAGAAGAAGCATTAGGTGGAGCTGCTGGTTCGGTAGAAACTAACTTAGGAGTTAATGAATAATGGCTACATTCTTAGAAGAAGCAAAGTTACTTTATCCAAATATGTCTGACACATTGTTGCAGTTGTTTGCAAACACTTGGTCACAATCTGGTAATCCAGTAACAGCAATACAAGAGGTAAGACAATCAGATGTTTATAAAGCAGAGTTTCCTGGTAACTACAATCCAGATACTGGACAAGTTAGATACAATGAAACTACGTACAAAGCATTAGAGCAATCTTACATTGGTACTTTAGTTGAGTATGGTATTCCAGAACAAACATCTAAAGTATTACTAGCACCGCAGTTCGTATCTTTATTAGAAGGCGAAGTATCTGCACGTGAGTTTCAACAAAGAGTTGGTGCTGCATACGAAGGTATTGTAGATAACATACAAGGAGTACAAAACTTTTTCTCAACTAATTACAATGTGGACTTAACACCAGAAGCAATCTTCATGGGAGCATTGGACCCATCAATAGGAGAAGAGATAATCTCTGGCAGGATAACAGCTGCCCAGATTGGTGGAGAAGCATCAAGAGCTGGCTTTACTATTACAAGAACAGAAGCAGAGAACTTAAGAAAAGCTGGATTGAATCAAGCACAAGCTAGACAACTATACACAGCTGCACAAAAAGATTTACCAAGACTCCAGGAGCTGCAGCAAAGACAAGAACCAAGTGATGATGCTTTAACATTAGAAGAGTTTACTCAAGCTGTTGTGTTCCAGGACCCAGACCAGTTGGAGAACATAAGAAGATTAGAAGCTGAAGAGACATCAATGTTTTCTGCTAGTACTGGATATGCACGTAGGGGTTCAAGGGTAACTGGTTTAACCCAGGAATAGCAAAAACCCCAACTAGAAACAAACAAACAGTTAGGGCTTTGCTTTAAATTAATTATTTATTTTTTTATAAGTTTCTGCTTTCGTTAAATAACTTTTGTGTCCATATACACTTTCCCAAGGAGAACGATTTTCTTGTTTTTCAATAAACTCTTTTGCTAAGTACTCACTTAAAAATTGTTTGTAAGTAACTTCCATTACTTTATATGTACTACCTTTTCTCTTTTTTTCTCTTCGTATTACTAATTTTACTATGTACATTATTTACCCTCCTTAGCATTGTCTATTAATTGTTTCCAGTAGTCTGGTGATTCTGTATCTATAAACCAATCACCATTCTTTACAAACTCTTCGTACTCTTCGACTGAATTGAATGCTCCGAACATAATCTCCTTTTGTTGTTTACACTACTTAGACTCTTCTACTTTTAAAAAGGTTACATAGTTTTTTTTCGTGTATAATAATATAAAGGACTCTTTTCGAGCAATCGATTAGAAAACCTTCCTTTCGTGAACGTATAAATAGTGGGGATAAAACCCCACTATTTTAGTTTGTTAGTATATAATTAAAGTATCGGATTGCGGCGTTCTCCGAATATAAATTGATGCTGCACCTCCAGCTTATTTCAAGCGTGTAAGCTGCGTACTTAAATCGCTTCGTTCAGTACAGCTAGAAGTGGCTGACTATTCTCATTGTACTTATATATAACTAGTCGCCTATCGCATTGTTTACCCCAGGATAATGTAGTTAGTAGAAATCTGGGAGAGGAGAAAAAATGGATAATGTAGAAAATACAGTAGATGAAACTCAAGAGGAAAGTAATCCTTTGAAACAGTTGAGGGAACAGCTTAAAAAGACTGAAGCAGAAAACAAAGAGCTTAAGTCGGTTATGGCAGACTCTGTTTTTAAAGAAGCAGGATTTGACACTTCCGCTGGTGAAGGTAAAGCCCTTAAGAGTTTATATGATGGTGAGTTAAAACCAGATGCAATTAAGCAATTTGCTTCTGAAAACTATGGATGGGGTCAATCCTCTGAAGTGGACCAAGAACAAGATGCACAAAAAGCAAGGGTAGTAACAAGTCAACAGAACTTAGATACTGTTATAGAAGCATCAGTACCAGTTGAACCAGTAGGCGTAGATGACCAAATTGCGCAAGCGCAGCAAGATGGTGATTGGCAGACAAGTTCAAATCTCAAAGCAGAAAAATTAAAAACCCTAATGGAGAAAAAATTATAAAAATTATTCTCTATTAATTAAATAAAAAGGAGAATTAAATGGGTGCAGTAAGTGGAATGGGCGATTCGTATGATTTGCCTAATTACGTAGGAGAGTTATTTAACATAACCCCTAACGACACACCTTTCCTATCAGCCATCGGTGGCATGACAGGCGGTAAATCTGTAACTTCTAAACAATTCACTTGGCAAACAGTGGACAACGCATCAGCTGCTCAAACAGTAGCAGTTGAAGGTGCGGACCCATCGTATGCTGAAAGAAGTAGAAGCGAAGTAACTAACGTTACACAGATTATGCAATATGGTGTAAACGTTTCCTATACAAAGCAAGCAGCTGTAGGAAACTTAAGTGGAGAATCTATCATTGGTAACCAACCAGTTCAAGATGAATTGGCGTTTCAATTAGATATGTCACTAAAAAGAGCTGCAAGAGACATAGAGCATACCTTTCTACAAGGTGCTTTTGTCGCTGATACAGATGTATCAACAGCTCGTAAATCAAGAGGAATGCTCACAGCAGTAACAACTAACGAAGTTGCAGGTGGAGCAGCAACTCTTACACAAGCTATGGTAGATTCAGCTATGAAAAAAATGGCAGATTCTGGCGCTCCTTTCGAGCAACCAGTTATCTTTGCTAATGCTTTTCAAAAGCAAAAGCTATCATCAATCTATTCAAGTGCGTTAGCATTAGCGCCAAGAGATAGAACAATCGGTGGTGTTAACATTACAACAATCGAAACTGACTTCGGTCAAGTAGGTATTGTTTTTGAACGACACATACCAACTGATGATATCTTGATTGCCGACTTACAATACTGTAAGCCAGTTTTCTTGGACATTCCAGGAAAAGGACACTTCTTCGTTGAGCCATTAGCTCAAACTGGAGCAGCTTATAAGTATCAAGTCTATGGAGAAATTGGATTAGAATATGGTCCAGAACAATTCCATGCTAAAATAACAAACCTAGCTACCTCCTAATTAGGGGATAGATAGTATATTTATTAGAGGGAGATAAATACTTCTCCCTCTAGTAATATGGAGATATATGGCAGCAGTAAGCACACTAGTAGATAGAATATATAGAGATTTTTTAAATAAACCAGATGACTTATCTGCGTTCTCAAGATTAGAAGGAGCTATAAATAATTCAGTTACTTCTTTAACCTACGAAAATAATTTGTTTAGTGCTGAAGAAGAAAATCTTTTAGGCAATGGTGCCTTAATAGAAGTTGACCAGGAGTTGATGCTTGTTACTGCAGCTAACACTTCTACTAGAACTCTGACTGTATCAAGAGGATACGCAGGTACAGATGCTGCTTCTCATGCAGATGAAACAAACCTATATGTTAATCCTACATTCCCTCGCAAGTCTGTATTCGATGCAGTAGCTGATAACATAGAAAGACTTTATCCAAGTTTATATAATGTAACTACAACCAATGTAACTTCTGTATCTACCTTCGCAGAAGTACCAGCAACTACAGTTCTTGTAATTAATTCTTATGTACAGAACTCTGATGGTGCGCAATATACATCAGCTGGAATAGAGTTACTTACTAACTTCCCACCATCTACAACAGGTGCAGCTGTACAGTTTTCTAATACATCACTAGGTAAAACAGTTTATTTAGTTGTCAAAAGAAAATTTGCTAGACCATCTTCTGAAACAGATGACTTAACAAGTGTATGTTTGCTAGAAGATAACTACCAACAAATAGTTATGGTAGGAGCAGTAGCAGATATTATGGGAGCAACAGATGTAGATGCTTCTA
>WLWE01002003.1_pt1 | contig 13826 bp, 17 predicted proteins | sample 6718301 | NCBI WGS metagenome assembly WLWE01 (sample SAMN12718691, study PRJNA515312) | sponge metagenome | isolation source: marine sponge | host: Mycale hentscheli | place: New Zealand: South Island, Marlborough, Capsize Point | collected 2003-05-01 | reverse complement strand
ACAGACTTGCCTAAGTCGTGTTCTGTAAATGTGTAGCCAACACCTCTACCATAACTTATGTCCACTATGTTTGGAACAGGTTGTATAATGTATTCAACACCACGTTTGAATCCTGCTTGTTCTAAACCTATTTCAATTTGTGCTTCTGCTTCTTTTTGACTAAAGGGATTGTCTTCCTGTATGTTTGTACGACCAGCACCAGCATCTCTTCCAACAATTCCGCCAACGTCTCGGACCATTATGCATACCTGTCCAGTTTCTGCAAGTGCTCTGCGAAATAATTCAGTATGGCCATCGTGCCATGGTTGCCATCTTCCGAGCATCTGTGTGGTGGGTTTTTGTGGATCAAACATTGTTTGTAGGCTTTCCTGCTTGTCTAAGCATATAGTTTTGTACAACTTCCATCAACTGATGTGGTGTGTCGGTAAACCATTTTTTAACGTGATAGTCACACGTTGCTGGCTTTTCAAACATAGCATTTGTATCTTCAAATCTGCCTTCTTCAATTGTATCCATCCATACAGTATAGTCTGCACAGAATTCTCTACGTGCATTGTCTGTTGGACATACAAAATCTGCAATTGCAGTTTTACCTGCCCTTACAACTCCATCACTCAAATATTTCATACGCAGTGCCTGTCGCATGCGTCCTTCTAGTGTGAAGTCCCAATCATCATAGTGTTTTCTGACTTGATCTGCGTTTATCCATATGCCGTTTATAAGTTTAGCAAAAGGTTCTGCTAGTGTGCTTTTGCCTGAACCGGGCAATCCACAAATAAGAATTTTCATTTATATCTCGAATATATTAAGTGGGTTGGCGTTTTCTAGTATTTCTCTAGTACGATCTGTTTTTAAGCCAGTCATTTGTAATACTGCTCTTGGATGACTACTGGCATTGGCAGTGCAGTGCGGAACATTTTTCCAATCAAATACGTGTACTTCACCAGCACGCCATTGATCGTACATGCAGTTTCCGTACATGTAAAAGTGTCCTGGCTGCCAGTCATCTAACATAATAGTAATACGCACCACACGTTCTGGATCTTCGGGACAACGGTCCCACAGTTTGTCAATGTGCATGTTAAACATCTGTCCAGTCATTTGTACGTGTGCTTGTTGTTTAACTAAACTTACACCGTCTGTAGTTAGTGCAAAGTAATCCATCATAGCCTGTAGTGTCGGATATTCATCCCATTTGCTAAAACTATTTTTATTAGTAAGCATTAATCCCTTTGGATCACCGCCTGCTTGAGCAATATCATATTCTTCCTGACTAAGCATTTCAGGATCTTTTTTCTTTTCGGCAAAATGTTTACGTGTTGACCAGTTTACAGGATGGCATGATTGTACTAGTCGATCACGTTCTGCTTTCCAGTCGCCAGCAAATCTACCAATTACTTCAAACCAATCACCTGGCTTGTCTTGTACTGTATCATCAAAATGATAGTCGCTATGAGCAACAGTCCAATCCCAACTACTAGCATAGGTATCAGGGTCATCAAGTGTTTTGTTTTGAAATTTTCTCATTATAGGTACATCCAAATTAGCATAGGAACGATAATAGCAAACTGTGGTAAGAAGTTTAATATAATTGCACGTTCATTCCATTTATATCCTACATAGATCCAACCACTGGCACCTATCATTTGTAATATGCTGTTCCATGGAGTTATGCCTGCGACATGCAGTACCATAGCAACAAGTATGATTACTGCACTCGCATATTTAACATAAACAACCAGGTTGGTGTTATTTTTGGGCAACTAATGTATCTTTGTATACTGCTTTGATTCCAAATGCTTCGTTGTTAAACTTAACAAGGGTAGCCAATGCTTCTGGTGTAATCAATTTCATCAGTGTGTCTCTATGTGCATCACCTGCAGAACCAATTAGCCAGTCATACTTTCCAACTTTCTTTTGAACTGCTTTGATTGATTCAGGAGTGGTTGCAACTTTTTCTAATGCGGCAATTAGTTTGGCTTTATTAGGGTTGCCTTTTGCCACCCATAGTGCTTTTTGCATACCATCACGGAAACTTTTAACAAGTTTGTATGCGGCATACAAATCACTTTCAGGTTTTACTTGGTTCGCAGCATAAAATAAATCTTCCATTTGAATACCTGGATAGTTAGGATCATCTAAATGTTTTCCAGTGGCAGTATCTAATATACCATGATGAAACCATAAACTTGCTTTTCCTTCGTCAATTACTGGTTGTACATGTTTTTTAAATGCAGCCGGATTTTCTCTTGTGCCATCTAGTTCACCACGTTTGAATGCTAAACGACGTTGTCCGCCTTTCATGCCTTTGATCCAATTTACTTTACGTTTGAAACAGTCAATGTACTGTTCTGTTGTAAGTCCACTTCCGCATTTAAGCAGTGTCATTGCAATACCTTCTGGTATCTGCCCACTACCTGCGGCAAATGAAGTTGGATTACCGCCATATACATTGTGCCCGTTACGTGCGGCAACAATAATATTTAGGTTCATTAGTCCAACACTTTCATATTGGTTGTAGTCGTAGTCTACCTTTTCATTTAAAAAACTAACACCATTGCCACCATGTGATACCATAACAACTTTGTCATCGTCTCTCATATTGTTGTGCCATTTGTTAAATCCAGGAATGTCTCTAGCACCTCTTATGTGTTTGATAACAATCTTCTCGTCTAGATATTTTTCCATTTCAGTTGCAACAATCTGTGCCCACACACTGGTTCCGCCGCCTGGCTTCTGTGGTACAACAAATGTATAATCAGCAACTGCTGTTGTAGTGAATCCTAGCAACATTGCTAGTGTAGTAAGTATTTTAAGCATAATCAATTCTTCCCTTTCGTATTATACTGAAGATTAAGATACCAATGATACTAACTGCTAGTGTCATGAATATCGGTCGTGTTATTAAAGTTTCCCAGGTGTATAAACCTAGTATTTGTAATGTCAAGCCTTCTACTTTGTCTGCTAGTATGTAACCTATCAACATAGCAGGTCGGCTAAACATAAAATGTTTACAAAAGAATCCTATGCAGGAAAAAATTGCCAACATCGCTAGATCTTCCCATCCACCTGTGTATTGCATTGATGTAAAAACAATCAATGCTAGTAGTATTGGAAAGTAATACTTGTATGGAACACTTGCTATCTTGCTAATTGGTTTAATTAGAAACATACAAATTAGAGCAACAATAACTGTTGCACCTAAAAAGCCAAATGTCATACTAGTAAATAATTCTGTGTCTTCTACAATGTCTGGTGTACCTAACTCTATGTTTAGATACATGAACAAGCTCATCAGTATGGCAGCAAACTTTGCACCTGGTATGCCAAATATCACAGTCGTAATCATTGAGGTTGCTTTTTGTGAATTGTTTGCACCCTCTGGGCCAATAACTCCTTTGATGTTACCGTTGCCAAATTTTTCTTTTGGATTACTAGCAACTGCTGAACCATATGCTAACCAGTCTGCCATTTGTCCACCTAAGCCAGGAAGCAATCCAATAAAGGCGCCAATAAAACCGCCTCGTAGTGCTAGCCAGCGATTATGCCAAACTGCTTTCATTCCTGCCCATAGTTCGCCTTTTGCTATCTCACCAGTAGCAGTGCTAGTTTTTGTAAACAATCCTTTTGTTAGTTCAGGAATAGCAAACAATCCAGCAGCCACTGCCATGATTTGTATGCCATCTTCTAAATAGAACCAACCCATTGTAAACCTAGGCTCGTTGTTTTCTGGATCTACTCCTACCAGTCCGATTAGTATTCCAAATGCAATAGCAAGTATAGTTCGGAACCAATATCGATTACTTAAAAAACCAACAGTGGCCAGAGCCAATACTGTAAATGCCCATAGTTCAGGGACACCAAAAATCATTATTAAGTTTGTATACCAAGGCAATAATAAGAATACCAAACAACCCCATATCAATCCATTTACTGTTGAGGTAGTGACTGCGGCACTGATTGCATAACCTGCTCTGCCCTTTTGTGCTAATGGAAAGCCGTCTACCATTGTGGCCGCAGCACTGTTAGCACCAGGTATGCCAAGCAGTATTGCAGTAAAACTATCACCTGTGGTACTAGCAGCCACAACTGCCATTAAAAATATAACACCTAAATAAGGCTCGTGTATGAAGTAACTAATAAAACCAAACAGTGCAATCAAACCAGTGGTTGCTCCTGCGGCTGGTATAATACCAATTATCAGTCCATAAAATACACCACCTAATAAGGCTGCAATCATTTCAATCATAGCGAATCCACGGCCATAACGGCAGTGCCTCTAAAAATTTTCCGGGGGTATTAAAAGCGAACTCTTTTACATTCAGGCGTTGCTTTTAAGTGTCAGTTTTACTTAGTACGCCAAACAAAGTACAGTCGATTTTTATGACTATCTGTACGAATATCTAATATGTCAACATCAAGTTGATCAGCACAGTTGACAATAAAGTTAGCGTCCCATGGATAAAAACTAATCCAATTAGATTCATCAGGATCATGTGCTAGTCCTGGATTTGCACGGAAGAACATAACTGCTCCTGGATTACATAAATTCCTTGCATGTTCTAGTTCTGCAAAAATTTTATCTGTACTTCCAAAGTTAATTGATCCTAGTGCCATTATGGCATCGTATTTTTCTTGTGGATGATAGTCTAATAGTTTTACACATATATCAGCGGCATCATTGTATGGATCAATGCCCACAAGGTTATCAATTTTGCCCTTGAATTCATGATATCCGCAACCAATATCCAATACTCGGCGTGGCTTCAGTTGGTTTATTTCGTTGATCAATGCAGGTCCTGAATATTTGAATCTTTTTATTTCACCATGCCATATGTGTCTAAAGTAATGGTCCAATACTAAGTCATCAATCTTATCTACTAGTTCGCCTATGTTGTTGTAACTAACGTCTTCCACATCCACTGCAAATGCTCCACGTATGGCTTGACGTAATGTGTCTGGTTTACGTAATAGTTTTGGCGACACATGTATCATGTTTTCTAGTTTATTAAGTATTTTATGATTCATTGTTTTGTTTCCATTGTTGATATAGATAATTAGCATACTTTTTATTAGCATCATAATTCATATGATGTCCATCTCTGTTAGTGTATGCATGGTGAGAAATAAATTGACCAAACTTTTTTGTAAACATATCTGGATGAGTATCAGCTCCATTAACAAATTCTTTAAGAGAAGGCCAATCAGGACCTTTTAGATTGTTGTACTGTAGTTCTGCAATAAATCTTCTGTCTACTGTTTGATGCTCAGAAAAATACGATAGATACGGTACATTTAAAAAGTATATTCCTTGGTCAGATAAAAATTTTACTTCCTCAGTTGACCAACACCAACCTGGTAATGCACTTTCGATTGCATTTGGTATACGCTGTTCTAAAAAATAATCAAAATTTTCTGCATCGCTTGTATCTGTATGGTGTATAAATTTATTATCAACCGTGCGTCGGTGAAGATATGAATATATAACAAAAATATTTTGTACATCAAATAGTTCACAAGCACGATCGCACACTAATTTTATTGCATCGTTTCCAGCTGCACACATTCCTAAATTAAGTGTTGGTATGTCAAAATATTCCGCAAGTTGCCCGCACCAACTGTGTTCAACCGGACCACCGATGTTAACTGTTATACTATCACCTAGGCAAATATTCACCTTATCTCCAAGATACTGTTCAAAGTCTTCTGCTCTAAATCCCCAACTGTTAAACTTGTAGTCAAAATCTTGTATAGGATATGCTTTAAAATCTCTAAGAGAGCAATTGCTCTCACCTGGTGAATCTGTGCCACAATACTGTCCTTGATAATTAATCATATTGGGAACAGAAAGATATTCATTGATGTCTATGTACATTGTAGGTATTTTTCTAATCTATTGTAGAAAGTTATATTTGCAGCCTCATCAAGGTGCTGAACATCACCACGATTTGTATTAAATAGATTTTTTAAATTCAATTGATCTGTGTCAATTACCTTTGCGTCTGTTAATAAATCGGTTATTTCTTTATGTATTATCTTATACACATAATTTGCATAATCCAAATCAAAATATTCCGTAAAAAATTTTTCTACATCAGGCAATCTGCCTTTTACATCTTCATATATAAAATCACAATCTTTATGGACGCCCGTTGTGTGTAATGGATTGTACGCAGTATGTATTCTATAAGGACTTGTGTGACTAACAATAACATAATCAAATTCTTTAACAGTGACAGATTTTAGTTGTTTAAGTATCTTATACTCGCTTACGCCTGCTTGTGCAAGATTGGTTACAGTATATTTTTGCTCTAGTAGCTCTGCCCACCCAAGGTAAGCACCGTTATATTTGGTTGCGAAACTATCACCAATTATTAATATGTTCATGGTTTGTACGTTGCAATAAAAATATCACTATGTGTGTGATGTTGTATCCATTGTAACACGTGTTTCCGTCCAAAGTCAAGTATTAATTTGTTCTGTTTTTCTATTTGTTCCCACATGCCCGTAGCATCACAGTAGAATTCATAGTTAGGATAGGTAATACCAAAGCCACCTGCTTCTAACCACCAATCCATTGATGCTTCGTTATTACGATATACCAGTGTAATTGGTGAGTCAGGATACTGTTCTACAATTTGGTCAAAGTAGTAAGGCCATTCATGTGACAGTAAAAGTTTTGTTAATTTTGTAGTATTTTTTGCAAATGGAGCACATAGGTTTTCTTCTGTTAGGTCACAGTTGAACTCCATTCCAGTGCCAAAGTATGCTTCTTTGTGTCCTGCGAACCCATGATGTTTATATTCTCTGTGTTCTGCACGGTCTGAAGTATCATACTGCGTATCCAACTTCATCTCTCTTGCAATTCCGCTCCATCTACTGCCCGGAACGCCTGTAAAAAATTCATATATCATTTTTAATTTGCCTCTAGCATTGTTCTGCATCTGTCTAGTTCCGGAATATAATCAGCCATTGATATATTCCTGGCTTTATCCATTAGATCATTCCACGTAAAAAACTTTTCTAAATCATCTTTGTTAACTTTATATCTCAAATAGTGATCATAAAAAGCATCTATTCCACTGGTGCAGTCTTTACCGTCACTGCTGTATAATACAGTCTGCTTACAACGTTCCATACTTTTGATTGTTTCCTCGATCAGCGGACTTTTAAATGCACAGGTAATATCAACACGATTGTACTGTAAATAGAGAGGAACCTTTGGAAAATGTTCGCTGAGGTATTCAAACAATTCGTGTGTTCGATGTATGCCCCATATGGTCGGAACATGGTTCCATGTTATTTGATGCCCTTGATTGATTAGGGTATGACAATTTTCAATTATGGTATCAAAATCACTTTTCCATCTTATATAATCATTTACTTTTCCATAGGCATCAATGCTAACACTGAAGTGCATATTGCTAAATTTACTAGCAAGATTTAAGAACAATGGATTTAATCGTTGGGCATTTGTTCCAAGGGTAAAAAGAAAATCAGTTTTTCCTAAGTCTATACATTGTCGCATGAATGCATATACCTCATGCATAATAGTTGGCTCACCACCAGTTAGGTAAACAGTATGTTTAGGTGTTAATTTTTCTATGTCAACTACATCGGTATCTGTCCAACTTTGGTTTGGAACGTCCATCTGAGCATAATTTACCAAACCAGGATTTTCTTCAAACTCCTGTTTTAACAGATGACTATGTTGAGGTGTACACATTCTGCACATTAGATTGCATCGGTTGCTCAGTCTTAGATCATAAAAATATGGACTATCTATCTCGTCAAAATCTTTAATATTTTTCAATCCTAAACGTGCTATCCAGTCTAAGCTGTCATGTGTTCGATATCCGTCTAATCCACGATCTTCGTATTTGTAACATATACGACATGTTCGTGGAAGTTTTTCCCCACGTTTCATTTTTTCCCTGATTTTTGTGAAATCAGGATTGGTTTGCCAGCTGCCAAGGTCTTTAACTGAAGTTACTTCGTGCGAAGTCCGAGAACACAGATTGAGTTGTTTTCCATCAGTCTTGTCTTGACTGTGAACTATCCACGGATAAGCACAAAAACTTCGATTTGATTTAAATAAATCTGTCCAATACTTCATATCAACAAAACTGTCATTGTCTTTGCCATAAACTTTTATGCCTAGTCTATTGCTCTGTCTTTCAAGTGAGGTGATTAACTTATAGGTGCTAAGTCGAGGCTTTTGGCTATCCCAACTGCTTGCTGGCTGATCTAACACCATAACTTCATCAAATTTGTGTACTATTTTCATTATCTCACCAGGTGCTAAATCTAGTAACGTGGTGTGATAATATCCGTGCTGTGAAAAATCTCGATCTGTTGTTTCAACAAGTCCGTGATTATTGGTACTAGCTTTCTCAGCAAGCTCAGTGACCTGATCGTCAGTATCTGACGTATTATTTCCTAATACTAGTATTCGCATAATAGTAATTATCTGCATATTTTATATAGGAAAAATAAACCAAAATGAAGAAAAAGGTTGACAACAACTAGATATGTGTTATTATATATGTATAGTTAGAAACAAGGAGAGCTAGATGATTTCAAAAGAATTACAAACTGCATTAGATGCAATGAGAGCAATTACCGATACTGCTGATATGCATGTGTTAGCAAGTGAATACAACAGACATATTACTTTCTTAGGCAAGATGAAAGCAAAGAAGTTTTCAGTTGTTATTGGTGATACTATTGAGTGGACATATGGTGGTATTAAAAAGTTTGGTAAAGTTTACAAAGTAAATCCAAGAACTGTTTATGTGTATCAGAACACTGGTGCTTCAATTGGTAAGACACAGGTCAAGTTAGACAAGTCGTTAATTACTGGAAAGGTAGCGGCATAATGTGGAAAGCAGTATTAGTTGTGTGTTCAATTGGATCACCAGATAAATGTGAAACTTGGCAGGACATGATGGGTCCAAGTGTAAGTTATGAAGCATGTGTAGAACGTGCATTAGAAATGAATGAAGATGCTTTCAAACATCTACAGTTTTACAAAGGTGAACGTGCTTGGAAAGGCAGGAGTTATCAGTGTAATAAACTACCAGGCGGTATGCTGTAAATATACTTAGATCAGGAGCTAAAAAATGATTAAAGAAACATTATTAACATTACAATTTTTATTTGCATCACCTGCAGAATGGAGTTGTCTTGCTAAAAACATCTACTTTGAAGCACGTAACCAAAGCACTGCAGGACAGATTGCAGTATCGCATGTGGTGTTGAATAGAGTTAAAAGTAATAGATATCCAAACACAATTTGTGGAGTTGTTGAACAAGGACTTACTTCACGATGGTGGAAAAAAGAGCATGGTAAAACTGTGATGCTTAAGAACAAGTGTCAGTTCTCATGGTACTGTGATGGCTTATCAGATGAGCCCAAGGAACCAACCACATGGAGAAATGCACTCGTAGTTGCAAAAGATGCTTATACACTGTGGAACCTAGGTACAGATATCAGTGAAGGCAGCATGTGGTATCATGCACAAAATGTACGTCCTAAGTGGAGACATGACTTTTCTTATGTTGCACGTATTGATGACCATTTGTTTTATCGTACCAAAAACTATAAAAAGGCAAACAAGGAGTTGACTTCTTCTAAATAGGTGCTATACTGTGTACAAGTTGTTAGAAAGGCTAACAACATTTAAACTAGATATACGGAGTAAATCTAAAATGAGAACTAACAGTAAACAAGGTGCAATCCTTGAAGCCCTACAGTCAGGTGAAAGATTAACATCAGCTGATATTAAGTCAAAATTTAATGTATCAAATCCTGGTGCAGCTATCCAAGCAATTAAATTTGCTGGTTACCCAGTGTTCTTAAACACTGTAGGTAAAAAAGGTGCAAAAGTAAAGGTTTATACTATGGGCACAAAAGCACCTAGAGAAGTTATTGCCGCTGGTTACAGAGCTTTAGCAACAAGAACTGCTTAATTTTAGATCTTTTAGATCACGTAGAAAAGCCACCTTCGGGTGGCTTTTCTTTTAAGTAAACATATGAACCCTTTTAACATAGTAAAAGATTTTGAGGCACAACTTGCAAATCATTTTGGAAGTCGTTTTTGTGTTGCTACAGACTGTTGTACACATGCAGTAGAATTGTGCTTGCTACAACAACATGTAAAAGAAACCGCATGTCCGATGCATACCTATATTAGCATTCCAATGACGTTTAAGAAGTTAAATCTAGATTGGCATTTTGTCAGTGATCCATGGAAAGAATACTATCAACTTGGAAACACAGGAATATACGATGCGGCTACCTTTTGGAGCAAAGGCAAATATATTAGTGGATCAAAAATGTGTATTAGTTTTCAGAAAAGAAAAACACTTAGCCTTGGTAGAGGCGGAGCCATACTATTAGACGATTACAACGATGCAGTTGAACTAAGACGTATGGCTTACGATAGTCGAGACAGAGATAGCAGTTGGGAAGTCCAACTATCATCAATTACACAGATGGGATACCATTATTACATGACACCTGAAACTGCACAATTAGGTATAGATAAGTTTCCAAAAAGTGACTATATACAAGGATGGAGTTGGCGTGACTATCCTGATATCAGCAAGGTTCCCTTATTTAATGAATGATTTTATTTTTATACAATACACTGGTGGTGCTTGTGGCAAAGCCATAGCAGTGTGTTTGCAAACTGCACAATCAGTGCGGAGCTGGAATTTACCAGTTACTGATAAATTAGTTCCCATGCATACGAACAAACATAACCACATAAGAGAAGAGCCAGATGCTCCTTATAAGTTTTCTTGGATGACTAGAACTCCTGGAGTTACCAGAGGTGATAATCTAAAACGAAATGAAGTATCAGAATTGTTAAAAAAGGACAATCTTCTAGACAAAGGCAAATTAATAGTAACTTGGACAAAGCAATACTTGCCAGACTGGTACAACGACACACTGTTACAAATAATAGTGGATGAAACAAGTTTGCCGTGGTTAATTGAACGTAGGAAAAAAGTTTTCTATGTTGAAAGTGCTGAAGGTACAATTGAAGTTAGGCATGATAAAAGATATGCCACAAAGCCAGAATACTGTGACCTTTGTGTTAGCGAACTAAACATTCACGAGCTTGCTTTTTTACAAACACATGCAGAAATGATTCCTATCAATGAACAGGCGTATCATATACATTTAAACGATATCATAAGCAAGAATTGGACCACAGTATTAGACACAATCGAACAAGCGGCCAATGGCGTATTAGATAGACCGTGGTGTATTAATTATCTTGATGCTTGGCATAAACAAATTTCCAGATAAGTATGCATATGAAGAATGTTTACATGGCACAAATGAGTCTGGAGTTGCCAGGTAGCAACTATTATTACTATCCTTATAGTGTAGGCGTTGTATGGGCTTATGCAACTACACAACCCGGAATTGTTGAGAACTATCAACTTGGCGGCCTGTACAGTGTTAAAGAACCCATTGAACAACTGGTGGATAGAATGGTTGAGCCTGCAGTTGTAGGACTTAGCAGTTACGTATGGAACGTAGCATACAATGAAGCATTGGCTAAAGAAATAAAACGCCGGTATCCAGAATGCAAAATGATAATTGGCGGAGCTGAAACTCCAAACAAATCTGCTGACTTTTTTGCTGACAAACCATATATTGACTATCTAATACATCAAGAGGGAGAAGTAAGTTTTACTGGCCTATTGCAGAGCTTTATTGGACTTAAAGCAGATGAAGAAGTTCCTGGTATCAGCATTAACAAATCAGGCAAGACTCTAATGACTGGTCCAAGTCAACGTATACAAGATTTATCAGAAGTTCCGTCGCCATATACTATGGGATTATTTGATCACTTACCTAACATGTATCCGGGCAAGATATGGAATGCAGTTATAGAGACCAATAGAGGGTGTCCATTCATGTGTACGTTTTGTGACTGGGGAGGAACAACATTTTCCAAAGTTAAAAAGTTTGGTTTAGAACGCATACAAGAAGAACTGGATTGGATGGGCGAAAACAAAATAGAGATGCTCACAAACACAGATGCTAACTTTGGTATATTCAAAGATCGTGACATGGAAATTACAGACATGCTGATCCGTACAAAAAAGAAATATGGTTTTCCTGTGTTGTTTGACACCAACTGGAGTAAGAATGCCACAGTACAGTTAGTAGATATGGCGGTAAAGCTAATGGAATCAGACATGATGCGTCGTTTTACTATGGCTCTGCAAAGCACCAATCAAGATGTGCTAAAAAACATCAAACGTGTAAATCTCAAAGAAGAAGCAATGACCAAAGTTGCAGAAACTGCTTTTGCAAACGACATGAGTGTGAACACAGAATTAATCATTGGATTGCCAGGAGAAACATGGGACTCATGGACACAAGGCTTATGCGACTTGCTCAGCAGAGATATTATTGTTGAAGCATATCCTGTTACTATATTGCAAAACTCAGAAATGAACGAACCTGGATACAAAGAAAAACATGGAATTACACAGGTTACACTGAAGAGTTATTTCTCAAATATAATAGACGAATACCAAGAAACACTTACTGGCACAAAAGACTTGCCAGAAGAGCAGATGAAAAAACTATGGCTATGGACATGGTACACATCAATGATGGATGCTAACGGATTTACACAAATAGTCACACGTTATCTAAACAAACGACATGGCATGGCTTTTGAAAAGTTCTATGAAAGATTGCTTGATTGGGGTCTTGAAACTGAGAATTCGGCCGCACACAAATGGCTAAAAAAATGGCAAGCCTATGGAGAGAAACTGGAATTCAATATGTTTCTTGCAGGATTAACCTATGCTCCAGTGCTTGAAGATCTAGGTATAACAAATAGATCACAAACATTCCAGGACATCTTAACTGTTGCAAGAGAATTTGCACCAGATGATCCACTGTTACAAGACGTTATGATAATGCAAGAACGTCAACAAACAATATTTGCACATGATCCTACAACAGAAATCACACTAGGTGCAAACGTATTTGAGTACAGTTTAGGAAAAGAATCGCTTAAAATACAACCAACCCACTATACACTGTATAGAGCTTATCCTCCTAAAGGTACTGATCCAACTTGGGTTGTATGGATGAACAGTACACGTAAAAACAAAAAATGGCAAGCAAAAGTTTCATATGAAACAGAAAAAACAACTCTTTTTCTAGAAAAAGGTTGACATATACGTATCTTATGTTAAGCTGTATATACAGTTAGAAACAAGGAGATGTTTATGCCACAGTTAATTAAAGTTTTTCAAATCGTTATAGACAAGCACTTAGCGGATCTCGTCAACAAAGAAGGTTGGGATTGTCATGTAAAGGCTAAGAGTTATATCGAAAGCCGTAACGGTAAGCCAAGTATTGGTCTTGCAAATGGTTGTTATACACATGTTGGTAACATCATTGCAGATGATATTGACCATGCATTTGAGGCAAGTGGAATGGCACAGATGGATCGCATACAAAAGATTGCTCCTAAGATGATGACTGTTAGTGTTGGTGACATACTTGTTGCTGAAGATGGTGCATGGTTTTGTGATAGCATTGGTTGGTTAGAAGTTGACGAAGATCAGTTGTCAATCAATTGGGAGTCAGTATAATGGCATTCGCAAGCGAAAAAATAAACACTAAGAATCATTGGGCAATCGGTACTAAATGGCCAGTAACTGGTAGCAAGGGCGACGAGTATACAGTAGAGATGGTTCATTGGGGTTGGGAATGTTCTTGTCCTGCTTATAGAAAGTGCAAGCACATCAAAGGTGTTGAAGCAAAGTTTTTGGGGGAA